>Ga0214543_1000914_pt1 | contig 54270 bp, 38 predicted proteins | sample CNSS2metaG_FD_160094 | JGI IMG/M metagenome (GOLD analysis project Ga0214543, IMG submission 160094) | Root nodule microbial communities from cowpea collected in UCLA plant growth center, Los Angeles, California, USA - CNSS2 | ecosystem: Host-associated > Plants > Roots > Nodule | place: USA... | reverse complement strand
ATATATATATATATATATATATATATATATATATATATATAAAATATGTTACTTTTTTAATTTTATTTATGTTTTAGTTTTATTTATTTCTCTTAACACATTATATAAAAACAAAATTCAAAAAAAATAATATATATATATATATATATATATTTTACATCTAGTAAATATATATCCAGATTTATTTATAATTGTTTATTAAAATTATTTTTATATTAATTTTTAATTTTTTTTGTTTTATTTAGTTTTAATGATAAAGGTACAGGTTGGTGAGGTATTAAATAGAGAGGGTAATTAATATTTTTACCTAACTACTGGTAAAAGTCAAAAGGTCATTTTGGAAATTTTCAAAATATTTGGGAGTATAAAAAAAAAATGCTTGGAGGTGGAGGAAGAAGTCCCAAAAAAGATGATAGCCTCCACATTATACTATAAAAAAATCATTAAACAATGATCAAATCTAAAAATCAAAATAATTAGTCATTGTACGGACTAAATTAAACCTTATTTTACAAACTAAAAATTATTTGTATCTAAATTTAATGGATCCCTCCTCAACCTAGGTGCATCCAAAGCATGAAGAAGAGATCCACGAAGATGAGCAAGCATGAAAGCATGGATGGTGTGGGTTGGAAGCTCTCGGTTTCATGGTGAGAATGGATAAAATGGTGTGCTCTCAAGGAAGGGTGGCTAGAGAAGACCACATGGAATGCTCTAGCCTTGACGTTAGAGACAAGTGTGCACAAGCAATTTGGCAGCATAACTATACTAATCTCAAAGTGAATTTATAAGGGGGACACACCTCTTTTATAGCCTAAAGTGTCTCCAAATTTGGAGATGCAAAACTCTAAAAATTCTAACTTAGCTAGCTTGGAGACAGGTAAAAATCCTCTCCAATAAGAGAAGGACATGTGGAAACTCAAGGAGGTGGGAAATCCTCTCCATTCCCAAAGTATGTGGCCACTCAAGAAGGTGGAAAATCCTCTCCATTCCTAGAGTGTCAGTTGGCCACTCAAGAAGGTAGAAAATTCTCTCCATCCTAGAGTGTCATGTGGCCACTAAGAAAACTCTCCAATGAGAGCATGACATATGGCCACTCTCTTCCTTGCCTTCCAAGCTACTACATATGCGCATGTTGACTTTGTAAAGTCAATGGAAAATGCGCTCCAACTCATGGGCTTTTCTTAGGCCCAAAAACCCTATGCTACTTGGCCCATTATATAGGGTCAAAAAAAATTCTACACTATTAGGCCCATATACAAAGCCCAAAATAAATCTACACTACTAAGAGTTCTCCAAGGTGCCTAAGAGAATAAGAGTTTGGACCCACCTTTTACATATGAATCTAACTCTTCTTGTATACGCTTAATCATGCTTTTTGTGGTTAACCCTTTGGCTAGGGAGTTACCATCAATATATAATAATATATAATAAAATTATTAATTTATTATTTTTTTATAGTAATAAAAATTTAAAGTGAATGTAATTCACCAATAAATCAGACAATTAAAAATTCATATTCAACTAATTTGATTTCAGCAATTATTGATCCGCTTATAGTTTTTAATATTGTATAGATAATTTGAAATTTATATTACTAAGAAATTAATATTTAAGCTATTTTAAAAGAAATTATATTATAAAGTATTAAACTTTAAAAAATAAATTAATCGACGCTCAAATTAAGTCATCTAACCATATTGTTAATTCGATCAATAAGTTTCATGATCAAATAAATAATGTATAAAACTTATATACACTTTCACTTAAAATTATAAAAGTGTGTTTTCATTTTTCAGACTGTACTACTTATAAATATTTAATTTCATTTTTTTGTATTTAAATTTATAAATTGAAATTTAATTCTAATTAAATAATAAATCGATGTAAATAAATATACATAAATTTTGTGAATATCTTTCAAAATTTCTTATATTTCATTTCATTCTAATTATTTTATTCAAGTTATTTTAGTGTAAAGGATTTTTATTTATTCAAATAAATGAATTATCTTTATAAATTACTTTATCCAAATACAATAACTTTTTATTTTAGTGTAAAGGATTTTCATTTATTTATTTAATAACTTTTTATTTTAGTGTAAAGGATTTTCATTTATTCAAATAAATGAATTATTTTTATAAATTATTTTATTCAAATATAATAATTTTTCATTTTTATGTTGTGTTTGTCTGAGTTAATTTAGTCTAACTCAGGATAAAAATGCAAATGTCAATGTTGTTTGGATGAACTGATTTGCAGTCATTTGGAAAGACAGATTCAAAGGATTAAACTTCCATGAATCTTTGTATGGATGATGTACCGTATCTGGCCAACTTAACCATATAAATAACAACAAACAACTCCCACATATATGTCGGAAACAACTAAAGTACACGCCTCGGGCCAGCATAGACCTAAACATGCCTAAACTCATAACAAAGGTTGCTAATGGAGCGGCCAACCTAGGACAGTGCACGGACGAAGACGACATAAGCCAACCTAGGACAGTACACGGACGAAGACAACATAAGCCAACTAGAGAAGTAACCAAATCGGACCATTCCAAAAGACTTAGCGAAATCAAAACCCCCTGATATCCAATGAACCCACAATAATCGAACTAAGGGCCTGGGCTAGGGTCCAGGCCCACTTACAGCCCAAACTAGGGCCCAGTCCATGATGTGGCCAAACATAATTAATGCTCTATAAATATGTGTGGACCCCAGTAATTAAAGGTACGCATTCATTACTTCATTAATCACCTGATTTGACTTTTAGAGAGTTTTAGCTGACTTGAGCTTCAGAGTCTCTTGTGCAGGTAACCCCTCCCGGGTCCAAATAGACATGTGCAAACTGGGAAGAGGCCAACTGAGGAGATAACGGATTGCATGGGTAAGGTGACACTTGTGCGTAACTTATCTTATTTGTTTTGTGCAGGAACAGATGAAGAGACCAGAAACGAATACCATTTGAACACATTTTTAATTACAAAATACCCCATCTGTTTTTGCATGTACCATTTTTATCCTTTTTTTCTTTTTCAGAGTACCTTTTTGCTTTTTGACTAACTAAACTTGCATTTAACAAACCATTTCGAAATAAATTGATTAATTAAAAATTAAAAAAAACATATAAAAATTGAAGATTGGATCAAAAATTCTCATTTTCCAAACTTTGAAACCTAGATTTTCTGATTTTGTTTTTTAAAAAAGACAATATTATAATTTAACCTAAATACAAAGCCATGGGAGCCTAAGTAACACGCTGTTCGAATCTTGAGCATCCCCAAATTCAAAGCCAACATCTTCTAACATCATACCTTTACAATTTCAGAAAACTTACATTCATCGTACCCAACTTTGGTTACATGTACTTTATGATACTCGTAAGTTTATACTTGGACCAATCATTAAGTTATCAATGAAAAAAAAATTGACATGATATTGTAATTATATAAGTAAATTTCAATCTAAGTCATACGTAATTATAACTTGTACAAACGCTAGGAAAATAATATAGACAAAGAATGAGAAAAAATTATATCTAAGATGTGAGAAATTTAACCCAAAAATAAAAAAATTGTACTTCCTTCCTACCAAGTAAAAGTGGTTTATTACATTATCATTTATGAAAAAATTATATTAAAAAAATTAGTACAAAATTTATTATGATATTAATTTATGACATTTATTTCATTTATATTAAGTTAATATTAAGATACAATAATGAAAATAAATTTAGGTGCATAAGATATTATAAACTTTAAATCACGCCATTTGTCTCTATTTTTGTTAAATCAATCTCTCTTTTTTTTATGCGTCTCAATTTGGTCTGTATTTTGAGAGATTTGTTACAATCAGATCCTTATTGTTATTGTTAGTATTGTATTAACAACGTTAAAAAAGTGTCACATATCAGTTTATGAGTTTTAATTATTTATTTATTTATTTATTATTTTTATGTTTTATATGTTTTTTAAAAAAGTGTCACATGTCAAATTGACATTATCCCATGTGATATGGTAGTGCAGTGCCACATGTCACTATCACACCACGTGTCATTGCCTTATTATCAATTTTATTCTGTATTTTTATTTTGTCTCAATTCAGTTTCATTTTTTTTTAAATTAAGAAATTTCATCTATGTCCAAATTGAAACCAAATTTAATTTTTGTAAAATGTTACAGAAATATATCAAATTTTTTTTATTAAATATTTTTAAAAATATTAAGATTATTTATATTTATATTTTACATTGAACATTATTTAAAATTATTTTCAAATTTTAAATTTATTTGTTTTAAATTGTTTTAAAATTGTTTAAAATTATTTTAAAATTTTACATTTGAATTTATAAAATTTTTATTTTTAAACCAACTCAAACATTTATATAGAAATTATTAAATTTTACACATTTAAAAAATATACAATTGTTTAAAAGAATTGAAAAAGTGAATAAATTTATTTTATTTTATGAAATGCAATCGATAAACAAGTTTAGCATATTTGTTACTTGAAATTAATTTTGAACTTTTTTCTATTAACAACTTTAAAATCTTTAAAACAATTTTAAATGAAATTCAACGTAGAATATAAATTTAAATAAACCTAATGTTGTCAAAAATATTTTATAAAAATATCAATTTTAATAAAAATGCTTGTATAACATTTGTATAAAATTAAATTTGGTTTGAATTTGGATAGAGATGAAATTGTTTAATTTAATACAAATTAAATTTGGTTTGAATTTGGATAGAGATGAAATTGTTTAATTTAAAAAAAATTGGAACTGAATTGAGACAAAATAAAAATACAAGAACCGTGACAGTGACACGTGAAACTGTTACTGTCATATCTCAATGTCACTGCCACATGGCACAATGTCAACATGACATGTGACGATTTTTTTATTTTCCTTAAAAAATAAAAAATACAAAAATTACGAACTGACATGTGACATCTCTTTAACGTTGTTTATACATTACAAAGAAAAGGAATCTGATTGCATCAAATTTCCTAATATAGGGACAAAATCAAGACACATAAAAAAAAAGGAATCGAATTGAGATTTTCCTAAAAAAAAATAGGGATGAAGGGCATGATTTAACCTATAAATGATTTTGGTAGAGGTAGATATAATTAACACAAAATCTTATAAATTATAGGGGTTTATTTTTTATTAGACCAATGAAATGGCACACGAGAATGATTGATTAGAACTTTATATTAACAAATTACTCCCATTTTTTTTATATTAACTTTAAATGACCACATCTCAATTTAAAAAAATTTCATCAATTCAAATTATTACATAATTTATTTAAAATAATCATTAACATTTTATTTCAACTTAATTAATACAAATCCCATTTTAATTTAATATAATTTTTTAATTTTAATTTTCTCATTTTAAGTAGTAACTCATATTTCACAATAATAACAATAATAATTATTATATTTAAACTAATCACTCATCCAAAATTTATTTGAATTTAATTTGAACTTATTTCAATATAAATTTATTATTTTAATTTTTTTTTTATTTTAGATGATAACTCACATTTTATTTTAACAAAATTTAAACTTATTATGTTTTAATTTAACTTGCTTTTATGATCAAAATAAAATGGTAATCTTCTAATTTTAATAGTTAAAATATCTTTTTAATTTATCAAACTCATCGTATCATTTATAAATTTTCAATTTAAATTCTCTCATTTTTTATCATTTTTCTCTTAATTCAAAAATCCCACTTTCACCTCTCAAATTTGTATTTAGAAACAGAGTAGTGACGATGAAATCAATAAAATGTTGCTTTTCTATTCGCCGAAAAGGAATATGTCTTACCAACAACAACCCAAAAACATGCCTTAAATTTGAACTAGCATAAACTACATAAGAATGTAATGAAATCATTACACTCCATGTGGTAACTTGGAATGGAAGTTGAAAAAAAAAATAAAAAAAAAAAAAAAACAGAGAGAAAGCTTTGTAACAAAAAGCAACAAAATATAAATATAAACCCCTCGTATTTTATTATTCACAAAATAATAATCATAAATAATATTTAAATGTGAAACAGGATCATAATTAATTATACATTGACTTAATATGTAACATTCCAATTTTAGCAGCTTAAAACTGATAAATAGGATGTTTTATTATAGTGTTCAAAACAGATAACCCGGTATACAAAGTATATTAATATAGTTTTAGAAAGGATAGGACTATAAAAATATAACATTTATGCAAACCAACAAAAATCCAACAAAATACACACACTAACCACTTACTACAGCTTCCCAACACCTTCCACTAACCTAACTAATGGTTCCTCATCCTCCAAAGGTGCCTTTAAACATGTAACTTCATCTCCTCCCACCAAACAAGTGATCATCGCAAAAGAGAGAGACAAACAACACAAAAAACACAAAGGGTAAGCTAATTTGCAAAAGAGTTAACGTATAATTGAAATAAAATACATAATACATACTCACTAAATGATAGAAATCATAGATAAAGACAAAAATAACATACACAAAGACTAATACAAGACTCAAGTATCCAGATACAAGCATTGATGTGAATCTCGGGGGGTCTTTCACTTATGGTGGCCTTTATTGCTCTAAAGAGTCATTGTCAATGGGTTTCACCCTACCACACACAAGGTAAATCCCCTAGACTAGGACCTTCTACACCTCTCACCACATCCTGCATTCTACTCTACCTAAGCTTAAATGGTTATTAGAGCGAAAGGATAACCTTCAACATCTTGACTCCCACATCAATGCGTACACTAACATTACCAAATATTAATCCTCCTTGGATGAGTACCAACCATCATCATACAAATCACATACACAGATAGTTGTTGCAACAACTTATAAGATCTAATAAAACATTCAAACATAATGTGAACATATGCGTGGTTGAAATTCTGCTAGCCTCACTTAGTAAGGATATTCCACTAGGTCAACGAGTAGTACCTGAAGGTCCACTCGCCTAATGACTAGACCCCTCGCACAACAACACTAGCACTAGAATTCACAAAGATTAAATCACTCATAATTCACCCAGTTAAGGGTTGTCACGCCTAATGATAAACAAGTCAGTAAGCTCTTGAACTTTGGAACCGCTCAGCGAGAATATCCTCGCCCAACATTTATATAGTTAATGGCTCTCTGACCTTGGCCTTGCCTAGCGAGTCTGCATAATTCTGCATAACACAATTTTGCATATTTATGTTATTCTAGCCATACCAGTTAAGTTCAACAACACATACCAAGATTAAGACATACCAATTTTGAATTACACGACATACATGAACTCAAATCATCACAATTGCAATATCATTCAAACATTGTACTCAAATGTCATCATATAACTCAAAATATGCAATTTAGAACCATAGGCCCCAATTAAACAGAAAAAACCTTTCACATCGTTTATTCAAGCAGACAATTCATGACACAATCATATAATGAGTAACTTTAAAAATTCTATAATTTATAAATAGTGCAATTAGTTTCCCTTACCTAACAAAGCGAATCAACAAACCCAAAGGATTATAAAAAGTCCAAACTACCTCCAACTATACAAGATGTTCTATTTACATGTAGAAACATCACAAGAATGATCAGGACCTACCATTATGATCATTGATTAGTAGAGACTCATATAGAAGATTAAAAAGAAAAATGCAAGCAAAAAAAGCCTCACATGCAACAGAAAATAGAAGATGACCAAGAAACAAGGTTGAAACATAACTTACACAAATGGAGAAACTGATCAGTCCAAATTGAAGAGTTGGCCACGATAATCACTTCTACGGTCTCAAATCTTCAATCAAGCAAATAGAGGAAGAGAATTCCTGGAGAGGAGTAAAACAACTCTAGAAAAGTGGTTTCTAGAAAGATAGTGTGTTTTAAAAATAATGAAACTCTTTTATAACAATTATATTTATACTAAAACCTTTTAATATTAAAATAATTGAGTTTGACTATTTCAAACCATTCTCACTTCTTAAACACCATTTTCTAGGGTTTTACGTTATCTCCAAGTAGAAAATTTTCGTCCTAAAATATTAACTCATCAAGTAGAAAGAAAATTATGCTCTCTTCATTTTCTTTTATAACAATCACCTTGACTTGTCTGACTTATCGATCCCAACACGTTATCCCACATCCAAACTAGAAATTTCAACTATTACAACGACGAACCCATTGTAGCACTCCATCTGCACTTTTTAAACTACCAACTTAAAACATTCCTCCACAATATCCTTATAACAACATATTTTCTCAACTTGAAGTCACTAGTTTGATTAGTATCTAGCAATTCTATGATACATCTCAAACTAGGATTTTCCAATTTTCCTTGTTCAACCATTTTAAGAAACTCACTAGTTCTAGTTAGGTGACTACACTAATAAAATCTCTTCATCATTTCACTTCCTATCTTAGATTTTTTCACTTTTCCCCCAACTTTTACTCTTACTTCATGAAATCAAGAACTTGAACCCCTCTTCTGGTTAAGCATTTACCTCCACTTTCTCACTTCTAGGTTGACACCCCAAATTTAAATCATAGATTTGTTCATCTCCTACTTTTGTAACATCCCAGTAGGATATTACTTAAAACAATTAAAAAAAATAATTTATATAAATACTACCTCCTTTATTATCAATCCATTTCCCAAAATACAAAATTTTAAAACTTTAAAGTTGAATAATCGCTATAAATAGTCATATTACTCATAATTCACTTTTATAATTTATAAATCCAAAGTAATGAAAATTGTAATTAAATTACATGGAAATTAAATAAAAGTCTTTAAAAACAAATCCCATGTACTCTGCTTCCACTCTCCGCCACTAAGCATCTCCTGGCTCACCTGAAACATCATCTGCTCCCGGATAACAAGTTACCCGATCATCGCCACACACAAATAGATAGGGTGAGCTATGCACAAAGGTATAAATAAATATGAAATACACCCACCCGATAAGTCATAAATATTTATTATTCCACAAAACACCCACTTTCCCACACTCATAATCATTATGAGTTCATGCATGTACTCTAAATCATGGGACTTCCTATGCCTCCATGACCCTCCTCCCTCGTGGTCCAACCTACAAGCCTATCCCGCTCGTAGTCCTGCTTCACGGACTCCCTCGTCTGTCATCCGAACTCCTCGCTCAGACCCAGACTCGCATACCCGCCTTTCCTACTATGAACATCACAAACACATGAATAGATTTCCCTTAACTTAGGAAATATCAATCAACCAATTCAATCAGTGCACGAAAACATGAATCCTCACTGTTCTCGCTTAGGCTAAGAGCCTTCACCCAAGTGAGTGTATTTGTCTCGCTCAAGCTAGACCTCTTTGCTTGAGCGAGTGTGAAACAATGGCTTACCACGATATCTCGCTTAGGCGAGACCTTCTCGCCTGAGCGAGACCCTCGTTCGCTCAAACACAGCCCCTCGCCTGGACGAGGATTCAACGTAACACGCAATATGTCTCATCGCGACGTCGCTTGGGCGAGCCATTTTTGTTTGAGCGAGAGAATGTGTTGCCCAACATAAAAATTGGTCGCCTGAGCAAGACGCTCGACCTAAAACTAGAAATAGGTTTCTGTAGTTTTTGCTTAGGCGAGAGTGACTCGCTTGGGCGAAAATTGCAGAGGTTCTCCCTTGTTGACACTCAAATTTCACCAAAATCATACCAAAACACGACTTAAACGCTACCAAGCATTCCATATCAACAAACAACCCACATGAACATGTTTTATATCCAATTGAATATAAAAACTCAAAATTTAATCAACAATATCCATTCACTGCCAAAACCCTCTTCCTAATCATGTAAGGCATAAAAGGCTTTGCCTACAACCAATTCTCAATCTAGATATCAATTGAGAATAGTAATGACGAAAAATCACAACACATTTGATTCATACACAAAAGGACAGCTTCCCCTAACCTGGAATTTCTTGCACAAAATTTGGAAAAGTGAGGGTTCCTTGCTCACCAGTGCCTTGTCTCAAGCTTCCTCCCAATTCAGCCTCTTGTTGCACTTAAAACTCACCACACACTCCTTAATTTCGTTTTTCCCTCAAAAGCCAAATAAGACACTGCAGAAAATCCTTCTCCTCACCTCAAAGTGGCCTTTTATAGGCGTCTTAATTATGGGTTTAAGTGCTAAAATGAAAAATAGGCTTAATGGTGGGTTTAATTTCTATTCAAGGTTCATTATTTAATGGTTTTTCAGCCCCTCTTTGTTGCCCCTTCTGCTAGGGTTTTCTCTGCCCTTTCACATTCAAGCTAAAGCCGATTCCACCAAACAAATAAGGTTTAATTCATGTCTATCAAGGTTTGAACCCGTGACCATTCTAATGGCAATTCAATACATCACCATTTAACCAACTCATAATTGGTGATAATTATTATAATCCTATGATTATACTATCACTCAACAGTCCCCAATATATTATCAAAACAATAATAATAATTCAAACACACACACAAATGGCATACGTAAGACTTGAATCCAAGTCCTCTCACACAATCAAGTACTCTCAACCATTTGAGCTAGTACTTTTCCACGTCATAATATTTAACATTTAATGTCATCAAAGTTCCCACCACCCGCATCTATAAATTAATTAATTAATTTCCACGGGTTTTACATTCCCCTACCTTAAAAAAATTTTCGTCCTCAAAAATAGAACTTAGCAGGAAACAAGTGAGGATAAGACTTCCTCATGAGATCCTCCATCTCCCAAGTCATCTCCTGTGTCGTCTCATCCCAAAGCACCTTCACCGTCCTTATCTCTTTACCCCTCAGTTCTTGACCTGAACGTCCAATATGCGAACCGGTCTAACTAGCATGGTCAAATCCCCTCGCACTTGCACCTCATCTGCTTCTAACACATGATCTGGACTTCCAATGTATTTCCTCAACTGTGAAACATGAAATACATTATGCAAGTTAGCTAGGTGAGGTGGTAAGTCAATATCATATGTCTTTGTTCCAATCTTCCGTGTAATCTGATATGGTCCTATAAATCTTGAAGTCAACTTCCTTGATTTAAGAACTCTTCCAATACACGTGGTTGGAGTAACCCAGAGGAATACATGATCTCCTTCATCGAACTCCAATGGTCGTCTTCTCTTATCAACATAAGACTTCTGCCTACTCTGGGTGTCTTGCATACGATCCTGGATTAATCTGAATTTACTAGTCGTCTATTGTAGAAACTCAGGACCAAGTACAAAAGCTTCACCATCCTGATACCAGCACAATAGAGTTCTACACCTTCTTCCATATAGTGCTTCATAGGGCGCCATGCCAATACTAGAGTGGTAACTATTATTGTGTGTGAATTCCACCAAGGGTAATACATCATTCCAGTTTCCCAAGTGGTCTAGCACACATGACCTCAATAAATCTTCTAGAGATTGGATGGTCCGCTCAGACTGACCATCCGTTTGAGGGTGATAAGTTGAGCTCATTCTCAACTATGTACCTAATGTCGCCTGCAATGATTTCAAGATCCGTGAGGTGAATCTAGGGTCTCATTCGACACTATGCTTTTGGGGACTCCATGTAATCTCACCACTTCTCGCACATATAATTCCGCTAACTTGTCCATTGACCACTTCTGATTCATACGCAGGAAATGTGCACACTTCGTCAGTCTGTCCACTATCACCCAAACTGAATCATGACCCTACGTCCACTGAGGTACGTCTAGTGGTTGCAGTGTACCTCCCGACCTTTGGTGTTCAATTTTGGCCTTTTGACATACCAAACATTGAGCAACAAAGTCTACTACATCCCTCTTCATTCCATTCTACCATAAGGAATCCTTCAAATCCATATACATCTTTGTCATACCTGGATGTATGCTAACACGACTCTGATGGCCCTCCTTCAAAATTTACCTCTTGAATAAAGGTCCTTCAGGCACGCACACTCTACCTTTAAAGCGTAGAATGTCGTCTGCTCCTATCTGATAGTCCTTCCCTTTATCTGTACCCAACCATCTGACAAACTATTGTAATTCCATATCATGTCCCTGAGCCACACGGATTTCATTCAAAAACTCATTAGTGACTTTCAACAAGCTGCATTATATGAAATCTTGCCCAAACTGCATTCCTAGATTCATATCGCGGACTTTCTCAATCAACTCCAACTCCTTTATTGATGTGACCCCAACAAGCCCAAGCTCAAGTGCATCAACAAGCCCAAGCCCACATCAAGGCCCAATCACTAGAAGCATAATGAGAAAGATTCACATGGACCTTTTATAAGATGATCAAGTCAATCATAGGCTTTTTACATTATTCACATGGGCTAAAGAAATCTCTAAAATATGAGATGATGCATGAAGGAAGTAGTATAGATTTAAAATGGGCCATTGTTTAGACCTTGTTTTTCTAGAATAATAAGTCAAACAATGTGTAGTTGAATTGATAAAATTGGGCTTGATTAAGCCCAATAGGAGATTTGGCCATGAGCTACCAAAGGTCAGAGGTGGACTAAGTGGAAGTCAACATTTCTTCCTACACCTTATGGATCATGCATCCCACAGAGCCAAGTCCACACTCCACCCATGCGTTTCCTTCATCCAAAGGCTAAGAAAGTGTCTTATTTTACAAGTCTTCATCCAAAGACTAGGAAGATGCCTCCTTCTCCAAGCCACCATCCAAGGGTGATGATTAAAGCTTCTCCTCCAAGCTTGATCTAAGGGCCAAGAATGAGTCTGCTTTTAGGCTCACATATAAAAGCAAAAAGTAGACCATTTGTACATTTTCACTATTGAAATTTCTAATAGAATGTTTGTGTTGAGATCACTCCACTCTTCTATTATTTTGAGAGCATACATGGCTAACCTTCTCCTTCATCTCCTCTAGCCACCTTCCATACCATAGCTCAACTTCTACTCTTCATCTTCACCAAAAACCTCCATTGTCGAGAGCTCTTCTTGCTCTTATCTTCATTTCTGTTGCATTTCATCTACTTCTTGGTGTCTTCCATGGATCTCCTTCCTCTCTTACACCAAGGACGTCCATCATTTATCATCATGCAGGACATGTGCATCTTCTTTCAACTTAAAGGGTCGGCTACAACATTTGCCTTGCTCGGGTTATAGAGCAATTCAAAGTCGTAGTCCTTCAGGTACTCCATCCACCTACGTTGTCTCATATTTAGCTCCTTCTAATCAAACAAGTATTTCAAGCTTTTATGGTCACTGAATACTTGAAACTAGGAGCCGTAAAGATAATGCATCCACGACTTAAAGGCAAACACATAGCTGTTAATTCTAAGTCGTGAGTCGGGTAATTTTTCTCATACACCTTCAGCTGACGAGAAGCATATGCTACCGGTCTCCTTTTTTGCATACACACCCCAAACCTTGATATGAAGCATCATAGTACACTTCAAACTTCTTCTCAGTATCAGCAATTACTAGCACTATGGCAGTAGTCAAACACTTCTTCATATCCTCAAAACATATTCTTCACACTTTTCAGTCCAGGAGAATGACTAATCTTTCCTTGTAAGATGTGTCAATGGATTCACCTTCTTTGAGAACCCTTCTATAAACCTCTTGTAATAGCCTGCTAAGCCCAAGAAACTTCTCACCTCCGTTACTGTCTTAGGCATTTCCCACTTAAGCACCGTTTCAATCTTAGTTGGGTCCACCGCAATACCCTTGGCTGAGATGACATATCCAAGGAATTGCACCTCTTCCAGCCAAAATTCGCACTTGGACAACTTTCCATACAACTGGTGTTCTCTGAGTACCTCCAATACCACCCTCAGGTGATCAGCATGTTCTTCCCGAGTCCTCAAGTAGATAAGAATGCCATCAATGAAGACAACACCAAACTTATCCAACCAAGGTCGAAAAATCCTATGCATGTAATCCATGAATACGGTTGGTGCATTCGTCATTCCAAATGGCATAACCACATATTCATAGTGGTCGTATCTTGACATGAATGTTATCTTTTGCATGTCCTCTAGCCGAACCAGGATCTGGTGATATCCAGACCTCAAGTCGATTTTGGAGAACACCCATGTGCCCTTCAACTGATATAGCAAGTCGTCGATCCTTGGCAGTGGATACTTGTTCTTAATTGTCAGCTTATTTAGCTGCCTATAATCCACATAAAGTCGCGAACTCCCATCCTTCTTTTTCACCAATAAGACTAGAGCTCCCCACGGTGATGCGCTTGGTCGGATAATTTGCTTCTCTAGCAGATCCTCAATTTGCTTCTTGAGTTATGCCAATTCTGCAGGTGCCATTCTGTATGGGGTCATAGATACTAGACCTGCACCAGGAATTAAGTCAATGGTGAAGTCAATGTCTTGACTTGGTGGCAATCCTGGTACTTTATCCGGAAACACATTTGTATACTCATTGGGAACCAGAATGCTTTGAATCAACGTTGTTGCACTTTTCTTTTCTTGTTTAGCCACCATCATGAAACACATGGCCCCTTCTTGCAGCTCTTTCAGAGCTTCTCGAGTCGAGATCAACTCCAATCCTTCATGTTCTGGGAACACCAAAATGTGTCGTCCACAATCTGTGACCTGCCACTTCAATTGAACATCCAACGCAGACTGAATTAGTAGCTACCTGACCCGAGGAAAGAGTTGAAACAAGCAACTCACACCCCAAGTCACGTCTCTCTAGACTCAATCTCCCCACACATGCATTAGAGATGAAGGAATGTGTTGCTCCAGAGTCGAACAACACCAACACTGATTGACCCAACAATAAGCAAGGCTCTAGAATAAGGTTACCTGATTGTGTAGCCTTTGTGGTGGTCATGGCAAAAACTCTACCAGCAGCTCTAGGTCTCTCTAATCCCGAAGTTGATGGCTTCTTCGCCGCACTAGTCTTCTTATTTGGGCATTGGTTAGCAAAATGCCTGACCTAATCGTATATAAAACATTTGTGACTGCTCCCTTGTCCGCTGGTCAGACTCTTCAACTGTGGTCAATTTCTCTTAGATGTGCTTCCCCACATTGGAAACATTTAAAGTCTCTAGAGGTGGTAGGGGGACAGCTATAAGGCTTCTTCATTTGCCTAGCCTCTGCGACATTCCTATGATGTCTAATAATTGGGCCAGGGCCCTTCTCTAGATGCTCAACACTCTTGGCCTGTTCCACCAAGATTGGGAATCTTCTCTCCCTCAAAGGCGTTACCACCTTCTTCAGTTCATGTTTGAGTCCTCGCTCAAACTTTAGACACCTATATTCCTCGGTAATTGCTTACGAGTAATACCTCACCAGGTGCTCAAATTTGTTCACATATTCCTGCATCGTCATGTCCCCTTGTTGCAGTGCGAGGAATTCAGCCTCCCTATCCTGCCTAACCGTATCTGGGAAATATTTCTCCAGGAAATGAGTCCTGAAGCTAGTCTAGTCCACTTGTTCTTCCCGGGTTTGCATTTGTTGTTGCATTCCTGCCCACCAATAATCGGCGTCATCATTCAGTAGATAGGTGGCAAAAAGGAGCTTCTGCTCATCTGCGCAGTTCATCATGTTGAATATCTTCTCACATTTGCGGAGCGATGCATCCGCTTCATCAGGAGAGGCTTTGCTAGTGAACTATGTTGGCTTGTGTCGCAGGAAATCCTTCACAGTTGGCACCCTGACTGGCGCAATCACTGCCCTTGGTTGCGCTGCTACAAGCGGCTGCATCGCATCCACCATCCGACGAATAGCCTTCGCGATGTCATCAGCGCCGTTTCTATTCGTTCTACTCCTGTTAGCAGCCATAGCCTGAATACGCCACATTTCAATTGTTAAGAATAAATTCACTTGGTTAAGCAAATCCACTCACACATTTACAACATTCGACTCAAACACGCAAACAATCAAACGATAAGCTCACTCCCGAAAAGCACCAAAATATTTAAAATATTTTCAAAACTTTTACTTTGATACCAACTATATCATCCCAGTAGGATATTACTTAAAACAATTAAAAAAACAATTTATATAAATACTACCTCCTTTATTATCAATCCATTTCCCAAAATACGAAAAATTTTAAAACTTTAAAGTTGAATAATCGCTATAAATAGTGATATTACTCACAATTCACTTTTACATTTTATAAATCCAAAGTAATGAAAACTGTAATTAAATTACATGGAAATTAAATAAAAGTCTTTTAAACAAATCCCTTGTACTATACTCCCACTCTCTGCCACTAAGCATCTCCTGGCTCACTTGAAACATCATCTGCTCTTGGATAACAAGTTACTCGATCATCGTCACACACAAACAAATAGCGTGAGCTATGCACATAGGTATAAATAAATATGAAATACACCCACCCGATAAGTCATAAATATTTATTATTCCACAAAACACCCAATTTCCCACACTCATAATCATTATGAGTTCATGCATGTACTCTAAATCATTGGATTTCATGTGCTTCCACGACCCTCCTCGCTCGTGGTCCAACCTACAAGCCTATCCCGCTCGTAGTCCTGCTTCACGGATTCCCTCACTCATCATCCGAACTCCTCACTCAGACTCAGACCCGCATACCCTTCCAACAAGAGTACCTCAAGTGAACTAAATTGTTCACATTCCGCATGCAGTCCACCCATCACGAACTCCCAGCTCGCGACTCAGGCCAAGCACATCCCAGATCCTCTGGACTAAGTCCTTCTAGCCCAATCATCACAAACACATGCATAGATTTCCCTTAACTTAGGAAATATCAATCAACCAATTCAATCAGTGCACGAAAACATGAATCCTCATTGTTCTCACTTAGGCTAAGAGCCTTCACCCAAGCGAGTGTATTTGTCTCGCTCAAGCTAGACCTCTTCACCTGAGCGAGTGTGAAATAGTGGCTTACCACGATATCTCGCTTAGGCGATACCTTCTCGCCTGAGCGAGACCCTCGTTCGCTCAAACACACAGCCCCTCGCCTGGACGAGGATTCAATGTAGCACACAATATGTCTCATCGCGACCTCACTTGGGCAAGCCATTCTCGCCTGAGCGAGAGAACGTGTCACCCAACATAAAAACTAGTCGCCTGAGCAAGACGCTCGACCCAAAACCAGAAATGGGTTTCTGTAGTTTTCGCTTAGGCGAGAGTGACTCGCTTGGGCGAAAATTGCAGAGGTTCTCCCTTGTTCACACTCGAATTTCACCAAAATCATACCAAAACACGGCTTAAACGCTACCAAGCATTCCATATCAACAAACAACCCACATGAACATGTTTTATATCCAATTGAATACAAAAACTCAAAATTTAATCAGCAATACCCATTCACTCCCAAAATGTTCTTCCTAATCATATAAGGCATAAAAGGCTTTGCCCACAACATCAAATAACTAATTTTCAATCTCAGAACACAGAACACAAAATTCACAACATATGGATATCAATTGAGAATAACAATAACCTGGAATTTCTTGCACAAAATTTGGAAAAATGAGGGTTCCTTGCTCACCAGTGCCTTGTCTCAGGCTTCCTCCCAATTCAGCCTTTTGTTGCACTTAAAACTCACCACACACTCCTCAATTTCGTTTTTCCCTCAAAAGCCAAATAACACACTACAAAAAAAAAAACCCTTCTCCTCACCTCAAAGTCCAAAAAAACAAGGTTTAATTCATGTCTATTAAGGTTTGAACCTGTGACTATACTAATGCCAATTCATTACATCACCATTCAACCAACTCATATTTGGTGATAATTATTATAATCCTATGGTTATACTATCACTTAACAGTCCCCAGTATATTATAAAAAAAAAAATTCAAACACACACACACAAATGGCATACATGGGACTTGAAGCCAAGTCCTCTCACACAATCAAGTATTCTCAACGATTTGAGCTAGTACTTTTCCACGTCATATTATGTCATCAAAGTTCCCACCACCCGCATTTATAAATTAATTAATTATTTAATTAATTAATTTCCACGGGTCTTACAACTTCTCCTACTCAAATGCTTATGTGAAACTCCACACTATTAGCATTAAATGATCTTTGAACACCTTTAACAGATCCACCAAAATAATGACACCTCTTTTGTTTTAGAGAATCCCTTGATCACATCAACCACCATGCCATGAGTAATATGATTTTCTCATGCATCTCCTACCATTGAGAAACATAACTACCACCATTTCGCTACGCTACTTTAATCTATACACAAACCCACTTCTTTATTTAATTAAAAAGATGACCCTTTCATGTCTGCTGTGACAAGGAAATGACCACGTTTAAGAAACCTCCCTCAAAACTTCTATAAAACTTGCAAGACCAAAACTTCCCTTTCATTGATAACCTTAGGATTCCATTTTCCCCACATTGTGTCCACTCTTTAAAACCATATTGTAAGTATTGAAATGAATGAAATGCCAAGAAGGGGGGTTGAATTGGCTAGGTAAAAAATAAGGTGACTTTTAAAAGCCTAAAACAATTTTTAATTGAATCAAATTAACCACCAAGTATGGATGCAAACACTCCAGGATTGGACACTTTCAATCGATCAAAAACAAAGTTAGCCGATTGATTTCACTAGATAGATACAGTACTGATAGAATCAATAAGTCAAATCACAAAAACATTCGACTAAAAAACTGGGAAAATGCATAAATGTGAATTTGTGATTTAAGTCAGGAGTAATATGAAAGATCAATCAAGATGGGTTCAAATGAGTTAGACAAACATGAGCAATGCTACAGATAATGCCAGATCACACAAGAATGTCTAAAAGATGATTCAAATCAAAATTCTTTAAACTTTACTCAAACCTGAGCTGCATTCAATTAGTCAAGGCAACCTGAGCCTGACTTTGCACTATTTCAAAAGATTTACAAAGTTAACAACATTACACTTTCAAAATATGCAAGAACACCACACAATGACTCTTGAATCACACAAGAATCAAACCAGCACAACAAGACACATCTTACAGACCTAGAAAACCACCAGACACAACCTAAAAGCTTGAGAAAGACCAAACCTCAATGGTAGCACAACCTTGCCTACCAAAACCATCTTCTCAAAGCTTCAAACACAAAGTAAAATGCTCCAAAAATTATCCAAGATCAATCTTCAATAGTTGTGCATTGTATGATCACTAAAGAGAGGGTGAATACCATTTTTAAGTGCGAAAACTTTCTAGAAATTGTGGATCTGTATCTTTAAATTTGATCATTTGTGCTAACCGCTTCAGCACCAACTATCTCAAACACCCTTTCAGCTACTTAAGACTTTTCTTCTCCTCTTCTCCTTCACCATGCTCTAACATCACTAGCTTGTCTTTCCTTGCAAGATAAAACTTAACGATGTGTTTTTTACTCTGACACTTGAAATCATTCACCTCAACCCAAGGTCAAACCTTCCTCCCATGTGAACCACTTTTCTTGAAACATTTCTTATACTATCGAGTTTGATGATGCTACCATCTGATAATATCTAAGTATCTCCTTCTAATTGTTGAACTTAGAATAAAACCTATATGATACTTCATTTGCCTCAAAGGTTGTCCTTCCCTCTATTTAGGATACACAACCCTACTTAACTTATCTAGAGATTTGCCTTTCTTATACACTTCATGATCTTTACACTTTTAGCTTTAACCTCAAACCTTCCACAACTTTCCACCTCAAACCTTAGACATTGTTGGGATGTAGATCCAAGTTGATTTCTCAAACCTTGCTACACAAGCAAACCTCGATGTTTCTCCATATTCTAACCTCTAGAATTAACTCCTCTTGCAAAACTTGTGGCATCTGATCCCAATAACCTGTTATTGAAGCTCCCTTAGTCCAAAGCATTGCTTTTGAACTTCAACATTGTTTCTCAGCCTTATAAACCTAAACTTAGCTTTCCTCACCCACTGATGTACAACATTCTACAACTTCATATCTTAAAGGCAAGAGATTGTCTCAAAGGACTTACCCAACTCTTGTAAAGGTAAGCAGGTCAAGTTGACCTTGAATCTACATTCTTTTACCACCATAGACACTAAACACAAATCATAGAGGCGAAAACATGACTAGGCTCGGTATAGAAAACAAAACTCAAACTACAATTCTAGCTCTCCAACTTACAAACCAAACTCTTTCTTACATATTATCTCAGCTACTTGTTGTTTATCCCTCTCTTACCCAAACTTTTAGAATTAAGAAAGGAAATGTATCTTTAATATAGTATTAAGTGTTCCCCCTTATCACTCTACCAAGACATTTTCTCTTCTTAATACTTCCATATTCCTAAATAAACTCCACTAAACTTAAACTCTTATACAAGCCACAGTACATGACAAACCCACAACCCTTAGGTCATCCTAAGGATGAATAACTTTATACCAAAATGTAACATCCCAGTTTTAACATCTTAAAACTAATAAAATAGGATGTTTCATTATATTGTTCTTCAAAGATAATCTAATGTATAAAGTATATTAATATAGTCTTACAATAGTTAGGACTATAAAAATATAACATTTATACAAACCAACTAAAAACTAACAAAGCTCTATACACAAACTAAGCACTTACTACAGCTCCACGAGATCTTCCATTAACCTAATTGATGACGCCTCATCCACAAGAGATGCCTCTAAAACTATAACTTCATCTACTCCCACGAAATAGTTGATAATTACAAAAGAAAGAGACAAACAACACAAGAAAACACAAAACACACAAGGTGTAAGCTAATATGCAAAAGAGTTATCACATTATGGAAATAAAAGTTATAGTACATACTTAGTAAATCATACAAATCATGGATAAAGATAAGAATATCACATACAAAGACTAATACAAGACTCGAGTATCAGAATACAAGCATTGATGTGAAATCATGGAAGTCTTACACTTGTGGTGACTTCTATTGCTCTACAAAGCCATTGCTAATGGGTTTCACCCTACCATACAAGAAGTTAGCCCATTAACATCTTTGGTCAAGGTAAATCCCCAAGGCTAGGACCTTCTGCACCTCTCACCACATATCACATTCTACTCTACCTGAGCTTAAATGGTTATTAGAGCTATCAACACCCAATTTTGTCCAGGTGAATGCAATTGTTTTGTTAAATATAAAATATAAAATAAAATAAAATAAAAATATGTTAGGTTTTTAACTTTAATTCTACCATGAAAAAAAAGAAAAAAAAAAGAAAAGAAAAAGAAGGGAGAATCTAATTTGTTTTTAATTATCACACCCTCTTCATGAGCCCAAATGTTTTTGTACATATTTTCACTCCCACTGTTTGCTATTTACACTCCATACATGACATGTTAGAAAAGGACATTTTATAATCTCTATTTTATAGAGAAGGGTATAATATTAGGAGCATTTTTCTTCATAATAATTAAAATAAATATCTTGAATTTATGCTTAGATGATGTGTCTCATTGTCTTTTTCAGTTAGAGAATATATTATTTTAATAATTAGAAGCAAATAATCCCAATAATAATGTTTTTAGAGAATTTACGATTTTAATAATTAGAAGAAAATATTCTTGGTAATAATTAGAATCAATTATAATTTGATCAGGATCTTCATGTACCGAAAATATATTATTCTAGTAATTACAGGCAATATTTTGTTAATAATTATAATCAATACACGGTATATTATGCAACTATTTAATTTCTATAATATGTTTCATCGGGACCAATTCCTTCCTCATATATTTTATCATAATTAAAGACTAGGATTTCAGTGGTATCCCAATGTGTCTATATAAGCACAAAACTTGTCCAATGCAACAAAAAAAAATTCAAAAAACCTCTTTTTTTTATTACTAGAGCACACACGCAAAATGGGTCATTCTACTCTCTTTTCAGTCGATTTTTGCTCTACTCGCGATGACCCTGAAAGGTAAATTCTCTTTGCTCCAAATGTTATTCACGTACTACTCAAACTCTCTTATAATATCACATATATGATCGATTGACCTGTTGTATGGCTAGATGTGTTTGGGGTTCGAACGTTAGGTGATTTTTTCTGGGGTTTGGGTTCGCCATTGATATGCTTAATCCTTCTCTTTTCTTTTATTTGTGATGTCTTTATTTGGTGATTAGAAAGTTTTTTCGTAGGCTTTAATTATTTTTTTTAAATATATAAATAATAAATAAGAAAAACAAGAAGACAAAAAAAATTATGTCATTTCTTTTATATAAGTATTGAATACCACGTCAAGTCTCGACTTGCTTAGTAATCAAAACACTCCTTCATAAATTTTTAATTCCCTTTTTTAAAAATAATAATAATAATAAATAAAAATTATAAAATTATTTTTTGAATATCATGTCAAGTCTCGGATTTGCTTGATAACTAAATCTTTTATCATGTGGAATCTCGGATTCTCTTGATATTAATCAAAATGTATATATAAAAATAAAAACATTTAGAAAATAATAATAATATCAAACAATAATTTTTTTTATAAAGAACTACGTTATCCGTGATTTTCCAAATAGAAATACGTAGGAGCGAGGTACAATCCTCGTCGGGCCCAAAAAATAAAAAAATAATTTTATTTTTTAATCTTTATTATTTTTGTATGTATTTTTTATTTTGTTTGTTTTTTTCAGGGAACCACAAATATTTTTTTCAATGAAATTCTATCTTACACACTTAATTAAAGAGGGAACCGTCTTAAAACGGGCATTGTGGGGTGCTAAAACCTTCCCCACACGTAACCTACTCTCAAACCCAAATTTGGTTTCAAAGACCACTTTTTTTTAAGGTTTTTCTATAGTTTTCCGTAATAAACTATGGTGACGACTCCTCTGTACCATTTTTAAATCATTTTCGTCGTCCCGTCGCGATCTCGGTTGCGACAAGAGCGACAAGATAACCTCCAAAATCTGGACTCCCACATCAATGTGTACACTAACATAACCAAATACTAATCCTCCTTGGATGAGTACCAACCATCATCATACAAATCACATACTCAGATAGTTGTTGCAACAACTTATAAGATTTAATAAAACATTTAAAAACAAAGTGAACATAGGCATGGTTGAAACTTTGTTAGCCTCACTCAGCGAGGATATTCCATTCGCTCAACGAGTAGTACATGAAGGTCCACTCACCCAATGACTAAACCCTTCGCCCAACGACTAGACCCTTCACCCGACGACACTAGCACTACAATTCACAAAGATTAAATCACTCATAATTTTCCCAATGAAGGGTTATCACGCCCAGCAACAACCAAGTCAGTAAGCTCTTTGACTTTGGAGTCCCTCAACGAGACTATCCTTGCCTAGTGGCTACCAAGTCAATGGCTCTCTGAGCTAGGCCTCACCCAACGACGCAACTCCTCGCCTAGTGAGTCTGTATAATTTTGCATAACACAATTATGCAAATTTATGTTATTTCAGCCATACTAATGATAATGTGTATCTTTAACATTATCGTGGCTATCTTTTGATAATAGAATCAACTCCTCTTAAGCTTTTAACCCACTTAATCCTTACTTTTACTTTGCTTTTGTGAATAAATATAATATGGGTTACATAGATCTAATTACACCACTTATCCTCATTTTTGTGTCCAATTTAATAATAGGAAGCTTTTGTCTCAAGCCAAAGAAGTTGTCAACCAGAGAAGAAAGAAGAAAAAAACCAAAATTGAAGATTTGAACCTAGCATTTCACCGTTGAGCACCAAAAGTCAAGGCTCAACGCCATTCTTCTCCCATTTTTTTGTGTTGAGCGTTAGAATCAGCGTTGAGCGCTAGTTGATTCGCATTTCCGGATGCTTAATGCCAGCGCTCAACGCCATTTGGTTCACATATTTTAGCGCTAAACGCCATAAGCAAGCGCTAAGCGCTGATTATTTCGCATTTGTGGACGTTGAGCGGTGTGGGGACAACGCTAAGCTGCACATATGCTGATGTGGCAAAATTAAACCTATTTCTTCTGGATTATCGAAGGGAATGCCTCTTTGGTAGTGGGAGGCACGTGAAAAGTCATTTTGGAGAGCTTTGAGGTGTGTTAGGGCTTGTGGGAACGACTCTTTCTTCATCTTTGTATCTCCTTTCTCTTCCATTTCTTCCATTTGTAAGCTTGAGCTCTCTATGACAATGGAGAGCTAAACCCATTTTTGTTAGGGTTAGATGTAGCCACGAAACTCTTGTGTAAATGCAAATGCTTTGATTAATTGCTAGTCTTCTTGTTTCTCTTCCATTTCTTCCATTATATATATGCCTCTTTCATTTCTTCCATTATATATATTGCCACGAAACTCTTGTGTAAATGCAAATGCTTTCTCTTCCATTTCTTCCATTATATATATGCCTCTTTCATTAATTGCTAGTCTTCTTGTTTCTTCACTTAATGCTTGCATTGATTTGGCCATCCATTGCATGATATTTGGTTCATTGGCTGTGGAAATATCTTTTGAAACTTTGATTTGGAACAAGAAAACTCAATGGAGCTTGTATCTAGGAATGGGGCTTGATCCATTGGTTATCTTAAACCCAAGTGCATAATGCAAATTTTCTTATTAAGAGTTCAAGGGATTGACTCTTAATAAGGAAATTTAGGCTCATTCCACTAAGGAATTAGGGTTTGAGTAGATTTGTGGGTTGACATTAGCATATTAATGTAGAGGATGTAAAATTATAGTTGCATGAGAGCATAGTTGGTCAATTCTAACCTCAACAATATTTATTCATATCATTTCTAATTTTTTCCATTCACTGAGTGCCTTTAACTTCCAAAGTTCAATTTTAATCATTTATGCAAAATTTACTTTCTTACATGAAACTAAAAATTATGGATTCATTCTTTGGTTTAAATTAGTTACTAATTACGTAATTATTTAGTATACACGAGTCTCTTGAAAAAAGATATATCGGTCTTATCGGTTACTACTTGCGCGACCTGATACACTTGTCGGAGTCTTAACAACCAGTGCAGTCCAACAATACATACCAATATCAAGACATACCAATTTTGAATTACACAAGATACATGAACTCAAATCATCACAATTGCAATACCATGCGAACAATATACTCATATTTCATCATACAACTTAAATTATGCAATTTAAAACCAAAGCCCCAATTCAATAGATAACATTTATTACATAGTTCATTCAACCAAACAATTCATAACACAATCATACAATTATTAACTTTAACATTTCTATAATTTAGAAATAGTGCAATTAGCTTTCCTTACTTGACAAAGCGGTTCAACAAACCCAAATAACGGTAAGAACTTCAAACTACCTCCAACCACACATGATGCTCTATCTACACATAGAAACATAACAAGAATGATCAAAACGTATCGTTATGATCATTGATCAGTAGAGACTCGAATAGAAGATTAAAAACACACATGCAATAGAAAATAGAAGAAGATCAAGAAAAAAAGGATGAAACTTAACTTACACGAATGGAGAAACTGATCGGTCTAAATTGAAGAGCTTACCTCAAGGATCATTTCTACAGTCTAAGATCTTCAATCAAGCGAACAAAAGAAGAGAACTCCTAGAGAGAAGTCAGAGAACTCTAAAAATGTGGTTTCTAGAGAGATAATATGTTTTAAAATAATGAAGCTTTTTTAGAACAATTATATTTATACTAAAACCTTTTAATATTAAAATAATTGAGTCTCACTATTTTTAAACCACTATCACTTCTAGAACGTCATTTTCTAGGATTTTACATAATCAATTATCTTCTTATTTTACATAAAATAATTCCATTATTATTTTTATTATAATAATTATTAACATATTATAGATTTCGTCATATAGAAAAAATTAAATTACTTTGTGTTATTTCTTATATTCTAAAAAAATTATTTTCCTTTTTTAAAATAAAATGTATATTTTGTGAAATTATTTTATTTAAGTAATTGATTTAATTAAGTTTCAATACCATTGTAAATTGGATATTTTGTTTTGAATTCTATTATAATTTCTTAGTTTCTTTTTTAGTCGGGGATGTGATATTGTTATGTTGTCACACATCTTGCTTAATTGGTTATACATTTTAAGAAGGTTTAATTAGTTATTTGATTCTTGTTTTTGTCTAAAAATGTCAAGTTAATCCTTCAGTTTTGTTTAGTCTTAATTTGGTCTCAATTTGTACAAATTGATATAATTTTGTTATGATTTGTGAAATATTGATTCAATTTGGTCCTTTCCGTTTATTTTCTTGAAATGAATTAATGATTTCTCATCAAAATTGAAGCCATTAATAGGAATGATTTGTTTTGATGGTGTAATTAACATATTTCTAGTATCAAATTTGATGAAAAAAATCATGATTTGTTTCAAGAAATTTAACAAAAATGACCAAATGACATCAATTTTTACAAATAGGAACCAAATTGAGACAAAAATAAATTGGAGGACAACTTCACATTTTTTGACAAAAAAAAATATCAAATAAGAAATTAAATCTTTTAAGAAATGTAAAGTTATGTAAATTAATATAAAATGATATTGTGATTAATATAAATGGTGAATAACTTTTATTAATTTTATAGAAAATGTGTTGGATAATAAGAATGATCTCATAAAGTTATTGGATAGCGTAACGACTTAATTATTTAACACTTTTTTTTGTGTGGATGAGTAATGTGAGAGTTATTTTATCTTGTTATTTTACTTAATTGTTTATACATATTAAAAAATGCGAGATATGAGATTATGTAATTAACATATAATAATATTATGAGTAATGTAAAATGACATGTACTTTTATTATTTTCTGTGTAAGTTACAATGAGATAAGATGAAAAAATAATATAATACTTGCATCACCCATATAAAAAAAAATTAAACTATAAAAAACTTGAACAATGTAAACAATTTTAATTTTTAATACATATAAAATCTCAATTAAAAAGTACTTAAATTTATGGTAACCTTGAAACTTAATTAAACCTAAATTAGTTTAAAAAATTATATGTTTAGTGTCATTCACCCTAATGTATAAATATAGGTTGTCATTAATCAAGTAATTCAAAATTTATCTTTACTTTTTTATTTCTTCTTCACATTTATTCTCCAAACACCACCACATTAAAACGTAAACTCATCCTAATCACCTCTCTAATAGTTGTTATGACGGTTTTTTTGTACTTTATGCTATATTAATATAAACACTTTCTTTGTATTTGATTATTGGACCAAAACCATTGGCTCATTGTGTTGGTCTCTCTTCTTTGTTCTGCGCCCACAGTCCCGTGTCCAAACCCGGAAACCGGTTCCGGTTTTATTGAAAACCGCTTTTGGCTCCCGAAAACCAGGAGTTTTTTTAACGTTCAAAAACCAGTGAAGAGTGGACCCTTTACCCCCAATATGTGGCGATTCGACCGCACTGGTTCTCTCTGCGTGCATGACACGCGCTCCCTTCTGGCTCCTCAAAATTTGTAGTCTTTTGCATGCATTACCTGACACCATACGATTTTACCGTTCCGCCCTTCAGTTTCTTTGTTTTCCGTGGCAGTTTGATTCCTTAATCTACGCGCCTCAGTGTCTGTATGTCTGTCAGTCACTGCGCCTTTCGCACACAGAAACAAAACGTACTTTGGTAATCTATAGGAGAGATCCGTATGTTTTACGGTACTACTGCTACTGCAATTCCATTTTATTCTATTTCTTTTATAAACTTTAATAAATTCACTTGCTCTTCCAAGGATGTTTAATTTTAATTCTTATAAAATCTTGTGTAGTGGATTTAATCTTTCAATTTATTTTCAAATTAGGCTATTTTGTTTGTCTTTGAATTTGAAGGTCAATTTTAAAAATTAAAATTAAGAAAATTTGAAAAAAAATGAAATTGTTTGGATTAGAAAATGATAAAAAATAAAAAATTTTAAAACAAAAGTTTGTAAAAATAACTTTGCTATGAATCTCAACTCTAACTAATTTAAGATTATTAGACATATTGAAACAAGTCTTTTAGTTAAGGTTAAGCAAATGAGTGTTTCAATTCTCTTAAGAACGAGGGTTTATGTTTGCACCCTCATTTTTATTTCCACAAAGAACATGTTCTGATTTCAAGCCCGTTAAAATAATATTGTTAGCGTCAATCAATACATTTGAAATATTGTCACTTTGAAACTTGGAACTTTGTCATGGTTTTACTTTTAAAGGTGCATCAGTGCCTCAGAGGCTTAAGGGAAGAAGATATATTTAAATTGTTCTTGACCTTGACTCTATGATATGTAACTATTGAAGGTATCAGAACAAACCCAATGGAGGTTTAAGGGAACGAGGTTTGTTTTTCAAACATCTTTCCAAGAAACAATGTTAATGTTTTGACCACAAGTCCATTGAAATAACATCTTTATGATCAAAGTCTATCATAATTTCATCCTTAAAAAACACACCCAAAAAAAGTAAAAGAGAAATATAGATTTAAATTGTTTTTAACCTCAACTTTTAAATCACGACAAAGCAATTTTTATCAATCACTTATGTTATATGAATTTATCTTATATTCTTAATAAGGATTTGTATAGAAGTAAAATAACACACAATATTGATATTTGTATTCTCACTATCATTTATAAAAAACATTGAGTGACATCGTGTCAGAAGGGACATTTCCACCGTAACAACTTGGTAACTAAAAATAAAGTCATATCGACAAAGACATCTCGATTAGGAATGTAACATACCGTAACCTCAGATGAAGGCATAAATGAGGATGAAACAAAACGAACAAGAAGATTAAGGCATAAGATAGATTAACAAAAACCTAAACAACTTAAAGAAAGGTGACTACCTAGGTGATCTAAGTCCGACCAAGTAATACTTATTCATTCTACCATTTATTATTGTCTTACGCACATACTGACTAGAGTGTTAGGGTGTCTTTGCGGACACCACTCCCAGTTGGACGTTGGAGACGTGTTTACCTATTACATCTCAAATTACTTGGACGTGTGGGAAAGAATATCTCAGATCAAAGGGATAGTGGTTAAGAGAATGAGTTATTTAAGGATTTTGGAAGTTAAGCAAACTTAAGAATTAAATGTTTTATTTAAAATTTCTTTTTTGGGTTTTTTTATGCAAAATTATCTATTAAATTGTCATAATTAATTTCATTTAACTTTCACACTATTCTCCAGTTACAACTCGTGTTCATCCTTATTTCATTTGAGATTTCATCTCCATTATCCACCAAAAGGCTAAACTCTAACATAAAATAGTTTTGCAATTCAATCCAAGAAAAAAATCCAATTCCTTATAAAAAATATATGCAGAAAAACTTTTAAATCTCATAAACTGAAAAGTATCAAAAAATAAAACTGGATAAAAGAAACACATTTCTAATCCTAATACAAATTAAAAAATTGAATAAAAACAACAAGAACACAAATAGAAAGACAAACATACTAACTAGAAATCAGGATAAAAGGATTGATACGCACAAATAACATGAGATTCAATAAATGAAATTTATCAAAATCATCAAAAGAACTCTAGAATGAATGAAAACAAAGAGCCAATAAGTGAAATCAATAGATAAAATCACATAGATAAAAAAATAGAAATAAAAAATGATTAAAAAAAATAAAGATACATTATTTTTTTTCCTAAACAAAATTATAATTTATTAAAAAAATATTTTAACTCATCAAATATCATTTTTATCACTAATAAAAATTAACAAACAAAACTAATACTAATTAAATTAAATTTTATTTTCAAATATAAAATTTTAATTAATTTATAAAAATATATTAATAATAATTATTTTGAAGTTTTTTTTAAATATAATCTTATAATTAATTTAATAAAAATATATTAGTACTGAAATATTTTTATAAAATCTATTTTTTAATATAACTTTGTAATTAAATAAAAAATTATTAGAATTAAAAAAAAAGTTAGTTTGAGGGTTTTCTAGAAGACCTAAAGAACAAAACTATTTATTTTCCTAATAAAATAGAATTATTTTTTTCATAGAGATATTAACACTTTTAATTATCATCTAGTAACATGTAACACTTAGAAATAGTAATGATAGTACATAAGAAAATAGAGTTGTTCTCATTTTTTTATTTGAAAAACTTCTATATGATCATGGGTGGCATGCGCACGATGTTCGACGCCACTGAGGTGAGACACGTCGACAGAAAGTATAAAGCACGCGCGAGAGATGAAAGTGGGCGTGGCTGCCCTGTACAAATGGGAAAAAGGGAATCATTATGCTTCGCTTCAAACTAGAAAAGTGGTTCGAAGTTCCACCACCCCCTTGAATGTGGAAAAAAATAAAACCTCAAAACCATTGTTTCATCTTATGTCATGTTAGAAAAATGATAAATAATAAAAGTAACAAAAACAAAAGAAAAAACAATTGTTGAGAAACCCACAACATGTGAGAAACCCAGCAGCGCCGGAACCCCAACACTATAAAGTCCCCTCTTTCTCTCACAATTCCAATTCCAATCAAAATAATCTCCAATTTTCTCTCACTTTCTTCTCCTTAATTTCTCTCTCAGAAACTTCAATTGGGGCTAAAAGGGTAAAAAAAAAAAAAAAAAAAAAACTAGGGTTGTGAGAAAATGCGAATGAGTTGTAATGGGTGTCGTGTGTTGCGAAAAGGGTGCAGTGAAGATTGTAGCATAAGACCGTGTTTGGAATGGATCAAGAACCCAGAATCGCAGGCTAATGCCACCGTTTTTCTTGCTAAGTTCTATGGTCGTGCTGGCCTCATGAATCTCATCAACGCGGGCCCTCAAAACCTCCGACCAGGTTCGAATTCTAAATTACAATTGATTTTTCTTTTAATTCTTTAATTTTCTTGTTGCATGTTTAAGTTCTTTGGAGCAAAACTCAAATCTAATCTCGTCAAAAAATTTATGTGGTGTTTCTTGGCTGATAGAAGTTTCAACACAGTTTACTAAAGAAATCTAAGGAAAAATCTTACATGCAGTTGTCTAAACACTACATTTTTTTTTTTGAGAAAGGAAATTTTGTTAGTAAAGGTTAAATTTTCACAGGTTTTTTTTTCTTTTATTTTCTATTTTTTGGGTTAAACTGGAATTTAAACTGAGTTTTTTATTTAAATTCTTTTTAAAGTGTCAAAGAAAACAATTTTGGGCACAAAGGATCTTGCATGCAGTTATTTAGAAGCGTGTAATTGATTATGGTGATTTTTGTTTGCAGCGATTTTTCGTTCGTTGTTGTACGAGGCATGTGGTCGAATTGTAAACCCAATTTACGGGTCAGTGGGTTTGTTATGGTCGGGGAGCTGGCAGCTGTGTCAAGCCGCCGTGGAAGCCGTTTTGAAAGGCGAGCCGATCACACCGATCACATCGGAAGTGGCGGCGAATGGGCGGGCCCCACCTCTGAAGGCATGCGACATTCGCCACGTGTCCAAAGACGAAAACTCGGCGAACCGGACTCAAAAGGCCAAGACTCGAGTCCGGGTTAAGCGAACCGGCGGCGACGTAGTTATCAAACCGAAAGCCTCGAAGGCGACTGGGTTTGTTCCGGTTGAACCGGAGGCGAACCAGACTACGAGTCATGAGTCGGGGCTGAGCCACTTGTCGGAAGCGGCGGCCATTGTGGAAGGAGAGAGCAAAGAGAGTGAAAGTGTGGTGTCGGTGGAAACTTGCAACCTATTCGGTGAGACAAAGACGAGTGATCGAACCGGTGAAAGTAGTGATGAAATTGGTTTGGAATTGAGGCTTGGGTTTGAACCGGTTTCACGTGAGCATCACATGATTCCGATGAAGAAGAGAAGAATAGAAGTGAAAAGTAGCTGTGACTCAATGGAGTTAGGACTTGAGTCCTCGGCTTGAAAATAATGGCTCGCATAGTTTTTTATGAGAAAACAACACTTTTTCTCTTGAATCTTGTAGGTGAAATGATAAGTTTAGAATTTTTTTTTTTTACTTTTTCTTTTTCGGTTTAATCTCTGTGAATGAGTTGTTGTACAAAATGGTTAATATCTTCGATAAATGGAGGAAAGTTTCGCTTCTTTTGTTTCACTTAAATACTTAATTTGTATTGTGCACTATTACATTCCAACAGTAGATACATTTCCGTATTCAAACACGCCCTTACTTTTGACCATGATTTGAAAACCCCAGAAACAAGTTTGTGATGGGTTTTTAAAGGAAATTTATCAAAAAGATATTATATTAATCAAACACGAGTTTAATTCATTAGATAGATATTAGTTCTAACTCAACCTTTATATTACATTTTTATGGATTTTCTGTCTTTATTTGGAAATGAAGCAACTTTTGATTTAGAATTATTTTACCCGAAAATAGCACACACTATATAGATTGATTTGTTATAATCGATTTGTGTGTTATGTATTAAAAATAACTAAGAAAATAAAAGAAAAAAGCATTTCTTCAAGTATACAGGATGAGCAAAAATAACTTAATTATACTAAGTTAACTAGACTATATCAAACTAAAAATAACTGAACTGTACTATTGATTAGTTAAAGTTTTAAAAAATTGTACTTGAAATATAATAGTTAACTATTGTATTATTCATTATTAAGTTTGTTTTCCCTTAGTTAGCAATAAAGATTGCTACAACATTGATTTCACTAGTTTGGTAGACAAAAATTTTAAATAAATTTTTTGTTTTCTTAGTTTAGTTTGATAGACAAGAATTTTAAATAAATTTTTTGTTTTCTTAGTTTAATATAATTAAATTTTAATTTTAATATTTCCAGAAAATAATAATTGTAAGAAATTGGTATTTGAAAATAATAATATTCTTTTACATGATTTTGGTTAATACATGGTTTAACATATATTTAGTTTACTAATAAAAATAGTTGATATTGTGAATAATTAATTAAGTTGCAAAGAATGACATATAAAGTAATTATAGAAAAATATATAAATATAAGTATACTCTAATTAAGAATAAATGAATGCAGCAACAGCGACAGTAACCATAAATAAGTAATGTAGTATTATATTTTTAAAAGACCGCTTATAAAAGAATAAAAGAATTATAACGGTGAATGAGAATTTAAATTTATTTACAAAATAAATATAATAAAATTAATTTTTATTTATATAAAATTAATGATATACTTATAAATATTTAAATATGTTATATTTAGAAACAAAATTTCGAAAATATATTATATTTTTAAGAAAAAAAATGTAAAATTTAAATTTAAGTCATATTTTTATATTAGTTTCCAATTTAACTTTAGTTACATAAAATAAAAATATATAAAATTATATAAGTTAACATATTTTACTAATTTTTAGTTAATAATTAATTTTAGTTACATAAACATATGTATTAAGATATAAACCTTTGTATTAACACGTATTAGTAAATTTCGGTTCAAAATCAGTACAATTTGTTTCAAAAATATTATAATTCAATTCAAAAATAGTACATTTAGTTCAAAATTAGTGCAATTCGATTAAAAAATAATACACTTTGGTTCAAAATAAAAACAATTTGGTTCAAAAATAATTCAAAAATATTGTAGTTAAGTTCAAAAATAGTGCAGTTTTGTTCAAGAATAATGTAGTTTGTAAAACATATATGTTTATAATAGTTCAGCTCATATTATAGTGCACTGTAGTTTAGTGCAGTTCAGATCAGTTCAATTTGTCAGAAAAAAAAAGTTCAGTTCAGTTTGTTTGAACTATTTTTCAGTTCAGTGTAGTTCAAACAAACTGTTTTTTAGTATAGTGCAGTTTTTAATAGTTCAATGCAGTTCAGTACATTTTGCCCAACCTTAGTGTTACAACGTTATTGTTTTTAAGAATTATTTGTGGTATGCCTTGTAAGTTTTTTTACAAGAAAGAATAAAATAAAAGAACCACATGATAGAAAGAAGAGTGAGTGAAGATACGTTTTCAGAAGAAAATGAGAACAATGCTGCCATAAGGATTACATTAATTTACAAACTCTTTAAAGGAAAATTGATTAGATCATATTACCTTTTTACTTCCTGAACTAATAATTAATTTTTCAATAGGTGATGAGTTCCAAAAGACTTTTGTGGTGTGTTTGGATAAAGCATTTTAATGAAGCAATTCATTTTTTTTGAAGAACTTAGATTCCTTTGTGATGAAATTCTTTGTTTGGATAGAGAAATTAAAAAGCATTTAAAATGTAAGCATTTTGTTGAAGTATTTCAATTAGCTAAATTAGTAGAAATTCAAATATCCTCAAAATAAGTGGAATTTGAAAATTTTCTCACTCAACCTCACTTTAGAAATCTCTAATAGAGTTGTCAATTTGGCCTAGTCCATAGGTGGGCTTCACGAGCCGGATCGACGACTCGACGAGCTGGGCCCATGACTCGATGAGTCGGGTGGGCCCGACGACCAAGACGAAATGAGCTGGCCCGACTACTTAGATAGGTCGAGCAAACCCGACGACAAAAACAGGTTAGGCAAGCCCAACGACCCATACAGGTCGAGTGGACCCGATGACCCACATGTATCGGGCTGGCCTAACGACTCAAATGGGTCGGGCGAGCCCGACGACTGAGACAAGTCAGACAGGCCAAACAACCAAGACGACAATGCAAAAGATTGGTTGTACTACCTTGCACCCAAGTCCATCACGAGCTCGAATGACTTGAAGAGATTGTTCTTGGCCAAATTTTTCCCTACATCCAGGACCACAACCATAATAAAGGAGATTTCTGGAATCAAGCAGCAATCTGGGGAGAGTCTGTACGAATATTGGGAGAGATTCAAGAATTTGTGTTCTAGTTCCCACACCACCAGATATATGAGCAACTACTTCTTGATTATTTTTATTAAGGCTTGCACCATATGGATAGAAGCATGATTGATTCTGCAAGTGGTGGTGTTTTTGGTAATTCGACCCAGTAGCAGCGAGGCAATTGATTGAGAGCATGGCCTCTAACTCTCAGCAATTTGGTGCAAGAAATGATGCCATTGTTGTTAGGGGAGTTCATGACGTAAGAGCCGCTGAATACACTAAGAAGTTGGATATAACAGATGCCTCAAAAACCCATGTTATTTTGTGAGGTCTTCGATGTTTGGGGTATAGATTTCATGGGCCCTTTCCCTGTCTCTTTTGGTTTCACTTAGATCTTGCTTGTTGTTGATTATGTTTCAAAATGGGTGGAAGCCAAAGCCACCAGAACTAATGATGCTCGAGTTGTTGTGGACTTTGTTAGGTCTCACATATTTTGAAGGTTCAAAGTTCCTAGAGCTATCGTTAGTGACCAGGGCATCCATTCTTGCAATAGATCCATAGGGGTTTTACTTCAAAAGTATGTGGTTGTGCATAATCTTTCTACAACATATCACCCCAAACTAATGGGCAAGCTGAGATCTCAAGCAGAGAAATCAAGAGGATCTTGGAGAAGATTGTACAACCCAACTGAAAGGATTGGAGCAACAGACTAGAGGACGCACTTTTGGCTCACAAGACTGCTTACAAGGCACCAATATGGATGTCTCCTAATCGGCTTGTCTTTGGAAAGCAATGCCACCTGTAACGTCCTAGCCGAAATTTTTTTATTAAAATAAATCAAAATAAATTCAATAAAAACATCATTTATTCTCAACAATTTCCCAAACGCGGGAAATTTAAACTTCAAAAGTAGCTTAGGTAGTAATTAAAACCGCAATGTTAAGTTATTACACAACCAAATCATCCAAATATATAAAGGTTACAAAAGAAAAGCCATAATGAAATTTTTGTAAACTGTCCCATAGTGATCCCCACTCCGTCTCTACGCATCTGCATGCTCACCTGTATCAACATCTGCTCCCATGTAACGAGTTACATGATCATCGCCAAATACACACAGATAGGGTGAGCTCATTTAAATAAACCAACAAATATCATAATAATAATAATAGAAATACATCATCTCCATATCATAACCGGGGTTAGTATTTTTCTCTTTCCCCTTAGTTGTCCATTACAACACTTGCATTAGACGTCTATCATTTCTATACCCTTTAGGTGAGATCAATGATCGATCTTTGTTGCACAAGTGTCTACTTGCCCCTCCGACTACAGGCCACCACCTGATAGTCCACACATGGGAATAACTTTGCCACAACATCTCACCGTGACACCAAGTGGAGTTCCCCAAAACAAACATAAGTTTGTAGTTGTTCCCAAACTACCAAAGGTCTATCAGAATACACTGAAGAGGGCAATCACCCGAAACCTCGTCGTACGATCCATAACTCGCACACTCCACTAGACTTCCTAAACCACCAGGCTACAACCTAGAGTGCTCACGTGTTACCCCAATACGAGTTGCACTCGTAACTGGGCACCTAGCCAAAGCCTTGCATTATGAACATAACCTAAAGTTGTGTAGAAACCTTGCACACCATCACTAGGCGAAATCTGGTTCTAGACCTCCTGGCGAACACCTCCCTACCGCCAGGCGCTTCTCGTTGACAGTGGCCACTACCACTATTTTTGGCATTTTTCTCAGGTCTTAAGAGACCCCAAACATACCATACATCATTCTCATACCAGTCATAGTATTTCAGACATAATACTATAACCAAACTCAACATATACCAATAACTCATGCCTAATTCACATATACACAATTAAATCATACCAATTTGATTATTATCATGCACATTTACTCTTCATCACTTACTACTCTAAACCTGCCACATACACTCAATGTACTCCAAGTATTATAATCTTACAGTCTAAAATTCATATAACTCATGTCACCACGATTTGGACAATATTGCTCATGCAACTATTCAACCATGCTCCAAACACAATCACACTACCAAGTATTCACAGTTTCACAATTTCAAACCCACTTTTCCATAACTATAATATTTTCTACTACTCACTCATCATCTTATACATGAGTATTTCTCAATCATTTAACCCAACCATACATATCACATAATTACAGTTTTCTAATAATTGTGGTTCATATCAGCATGCAAATTATTTAGCTTAACACATATATCTCGATCATACCTTCTCATACATTTTCATATTATATCCCATGTTTGAAGTTCCTTCAACCCCACTGCCTAACTACTCCGTATAACTTGCTCCAAGTTATCCCACACAACACACAATCACTCACAATACAAACCAAATTCACACTCTAGCTGAATTGAGGTGTTGCCTAGCAACAGCTACTGGGCCGCCAGGCGGCTCACAAACTTCTGGATTCAATCCAGATTCTTCCTGCAACAATGTGAGCCCTAACTTCCCTAATTACCACTCTTCTACGGGTTTTGACACATTTCCATTAGCAAACAATTTGTTCAATTCAATATTAACTCCCATTTCATTCTTGATATTCCATAGAGTACCAATCAACATATATGATACATATAATCTCATCTCTCATTCCAGCGTGGTCTCTCATACCCAATCAAACAAAGATTCATGCATTTTTCGCAACTACACAATTATAAATAATAATTCATCAAGCCAATTATTCACGCACAATAGAAATTCAATTCCAACATCATCACACCACAGAAACATTAATAAACAGAGAAACTGGGCAACCCAGTTTGTGCCGCTTGGCGGATCTTCTTCAGCCGCCAGGCGGTTCATAGTGAAAACCCAGAATTTGGGTTTCTGGAGCATGCATCACCTGGTGGGTCATTCGACACCGCTAGGCGGTTCCTGGAGATTTCCAAAAATGCGACGAAATTAAGAAAAATTGACATACTTTGCATTTCCAATTCTCAAGAACATTACTTCAACAGACAATCACGATTAAATCAAGATAAGGAACTCCCCTAACCTGGATTCCTTGCTTAATTTGATAAATTCTCTATTTACTCTTTGATCGCCAATAGCCTTCGTTGCTCTTCTTCCAATTCTACTCTTCCTATCACACCCAACTCAGTTTTCAGTCTGAAGTTTCCTCTCCTCACAGCACCTACCAATGGAAGACTCCCCAACCTCTTCTCTCTCCTTATTTGGTCTCTTTAATCACACCTTAATTAGGGTTAATGACCATAAAACGAGAAACTAAGTATTTAGTGAGCTTAATGATCATTCAATGGATGGTTTGAGATACTTTTCCAGCCATTGTAGTTGCCTGGCTAGGGTTTGTGTGACTCTTGATGTTCATGCCAAAGTAAGTTTTAACAAAAAGAAAATTATTTTGTTCAAGCCAAGGTTTGAACCCATCACCACACAATTGTAGTTCAAGTGCACAACCATTTCAACCAAGTCATCTTTCATGCCAATATTTATGCATATAAAACTATCTACGTACTCATCACGCTCCAAACACATCATCAGAAAATAATAAAATTAAATATCACACAATTGGCATACATAAGACTCAAACCCAAGTCCTCTCAACATCATAAAGTACTCTCAACCATTTAAGCTAGTACTTTTCCATGTCATGAAAGTTAGTATTTAATGCCATAAAGGCTTCTCTTACCCGCATTTATTAAATAATTATTTATTTAATTATTTAAATTTAGTGGGTCTTACATTCCCCCCACCTTATAAAATATTCGTCCTAAAAAATTAGAGCTTACCAGGAAATAGATGCAGGTAAGACTGTCTCATTAGGTCCTCCATCTCCCAGGTCATCTCTTGTGTGGTTTCATCCCAGAGGACTTTCACGGTCCGGATCTCCTTGCCTCTCAATTGTTTGATTTGTGAATCCAGAATCTGCACCGGTCCTGCCTCCACAGTCAAGTCCTCCCGACCCTGAATATCGTCCGCTTCCAACACATGTGAAGGATCTGGAATATACTTCCTTAGTTGTGACACATGGAAGATGTTATGCAAGTTCGCCAAATGAGATGGTAATGCAATCTCATACACCATAGTGCCTATCCTCCGAGTAATTTGATACGACCCAATGAACCTTGGAGTCAGCTTCTTTGACTTGAGAACTCTCCCAACACCAGTGGTTGGAGTCAGCCTGAGAAACACATGGTGTCTAGTCTCAAATTCTAATGGTCGCCTACTTTTGTCAGCATAAGACTTCTGCCGACTCTAGGTAGCTCGCATCCTCTCTTGAATTATCTTCACTTTATCAGTGGTCATCTGTAAAAATTTAGGACCCAACACCACTGCTTCACCATCCTGATTCCAACACAATGGAGTCTTGCACCTCCGCCCAAATAGTGCCTCAAACGGTGCCATCCCGATACTGGAGTGGTAACTGTTGTTATAAGTAAACTCCACCAAAGGGAGTACCTCACTCCAACTACCCAAGTGATCCAGCACACAAGCTCGCAACAAGTCCTCCAAGGACGGGATGGTCCTCTCCGACTGTCCATCAGCTTGAGAATGATATGCTGAACTCATCCTTAGTTGCATACCCAGTGCTGCTTGCAGCGACTGCCAAAACCTCGACGTAAACCTCAGATGCTGATTAGATACTATACTGGCCGACACTCCATGCAGTCTAACCACTTCTCTCACATACAACTCTGCCAATTTATCCATTGACAGCTTCTGGTTTATCGGCAAGAAGTGTGCACATTTAGTCAACCGATCTATAATTACCCACATCGCATCATAACCCCTAGTAGACTTCGGCAGGTGAGTTACGAAATCCATCACTATGTTGTCCCACTTCCACTGCGGAATCTCCAAGGGTTCCAACGTACCTCCCACCCTCTGGTACTCTATCTTTGCCTTTTGACATACCAGGCATGATGCTACAATATCCGCCACATTTGTTTTCATACCCGTCTACCAAAATGTCGCTTTCAAGTCTTTATACATCTTAGTCATACCTAGATGTATGTTAAGACGACTTTTATGCCCTTCATCCAAGAGCATCTTCCTCAATACCCGACTCCTGGGTACACATACTCTTTCTCTAAACCGCAGGATGCCGTCTTTACCCATCCTGAAATCTTTCCTCTTCTCGGTACCCAACTCACTAATTATTTGTTGCAGCTCCTGATCCTTAACCTATTCCACCCGAACCTCATCAAAGAACTCGTTAGTGATTCGTAACATATTGTACCATATATAATCAGCTCCGGTGTGTAACCCCAAGTTCATGTCTCGTAGCTTCTCAATAAGCTCTAGTTCTTTTATCATCATAGCAGACACATGCACCCCTTTCTACTCAAAGCATCTACAACGACATTGGCTTTACCTGGATGGTACAACAACTCAAAGTCATAGTCCTTTAAGTACTTCATCCACATGCGTTGCCTCATATTCAGTTCCTTCTGATCGAACAAGTACTTCAAGTTCTTGTGATTACTGAACACCTAAAACTGTGAGCCATACAAATTGATGTGACCCCAACAAGCCCAAGCTCAAGTGCATCAACAAGCCCAAGCCCATATCAAGGCCTAATCACTAGAAGCATGATGAGAAAGATTCACATGGGCCTCTCACAAGATGATCAAGTCAATCATGGGCTTTTTACATTATTTACATGGGCTAAAGAAATCTCTAAAATATGAGATGATGCATGAAGGAAGTAGTCTAGATTTAAATTGGGCCATTGTTTAGGCTTTGCTTTCAATAAAAGCTAGAACACTTGTTGGGATCATTTGGGTCGAGCCCAATGTGCTACCATTGGCCGAGAGTTACTAGAGTGCTCTCTTTTTGGATGCAAGCAAAGCATGAACTAAGCAAGGAGCATGTGATGGAAGCATGGTGCGTGTGACTTGGGCAAGGAGAGTGTGATACGCCACTTGGCACCATCTAGACTCATCTACTACATCACATGGTCTACAATCAAGCTTCTTCGCCAAGCTACATTTACATTTCATCTTTGTTGCATTTTCTCTTTATTTGGCCGGCCATGTGCCTATAAATAGAGCCACTCAAATATTGTAATGGTTACTCTTGAATTGCTAATAGATGCTAGTGTTTGAGATCACTCCACACTTCTATTAATTTGAGAGCATACATGACTAACCTTCTCCTTCATCTCCTCTAGCCTCCTTCCATACCATAGCTCCACTTCTACTCTTCATCTTTACCAAATTCTCCATTTTCGAGAGCTACCTTCCTTTAATTCTCCAAATTCTGCTGCACTTCATCTTCTCCTCATCATTCTCCATGGATTTCCTCCCTCTCCTACTCCAAGGACGTCCATCACAAATAGTGTCACCAAGTCTTTAAAGCAAACATTACTACAACCACCTCCAAATCATGCATAGGGTAATTCTTCTCGTGCAATTTCAATTGCCGAGATGCATAAGCCACTGGTCATTTCTCCTGCATCAAGACACAACCTAAGCCTTGATAAGAAGCATCATAGTATACTTCAAAGGTCTTAGCCGTATCTGGAATTGGCAAGACTGGAGCTGTGGTCAGCCTTATCTTCATCTCCTCGAAGCATTTCTCACAACTGTCTGTCTAGGAGAAGGGCTGCTCCTTACGGGTAAGTTGCGTCATAGGACTCACCAACTTTGAGAACCCATCCACGAATCTCCGATAATAACCGGCCAGTCCTAGGAAACTCCATACCTCTGATACTATTTGCAGTCGCTCCTTGTTCATCATTGTCTCAATCTTTGCCGGGTCAACCGCAATACCCTGTGCAAAGATCATATGTCCAAGGAACTGAACCTCCTCCAGCCAAAACTCATATTTAGACATTTTCCCGTACAATTGGTGCTCTCTGAGTACATCTAGCACCACCCATAGATGCTCGGCATGTTCCTCCCAATTCTTGGAATAAATAAGAATGTCGTCAATGAACACTACGACAAACTTATGTAACCATGGTCTGAAAATTCTATTCATGTAGTCCATGAATATTGTCGGGGCATTGGTCGCTCCAAAGGACATCACCACATATTCATAGTGACCATAACGTGATCTGAATGCAGTCTTCTAGACATCTTTTGGTTTAACCAGGATTTGATGATACCCGGATCTCAGATTGATCTTTGAGAATACCCCTGCTCCTCTCAACTGGAACAACAAGTCCTCTATTCTGGGCAATGGATATTTACTTTTGATCGTCAACTTATTTAGTTGACGATAGTCTACACAGAGTCTGGAGCTTCCATCTTTCTTCTTGACTAATAGTACTGGAGCTCCTCATGGCGACGCACTAGGTCAAATGAACTTCTTTTCTACCAGATTTTCATTCTGCTTCTTCAGCTCAGCCAACTCTGTCAAAGCCATTCTACATGGAGCCATCGATACTGGCCCAGCTCCCAGGACGAGATCAATGGTGAAGTCTACATCCTTGCTGGGTGGTAATCCAAGCACTTCATCTGGAAACACATCGACATACTCATCCACTACCGGTATGCTTCTAATCAAATTAATTGTACTCCTTTTTTGTGACTACACCACTAGCATATAGCACAAAGCTCTGTCGACCTCCTCTTGTATAGCCTCATGAGTGGAGATCAGTGACAACCCATCAGCTTCAAGAAATACTACACTGCGCCATCTACAATCAATTATGACGTGATTGTTCGACAGCCAGTCCATCTCGAGTATCAAATCCAGCCCCTCCAATGGCAAGCAAATGAGGTTGACTTTGAACCTGCGTCCTACCACTTCTATAGAGCATCTAGCACAAACCAAGTTGGTCGAGACTTGCCCAGATGCTGGTGTCGAGACCATCAGCTCGCACCCCAAGTCATGGACAACAAGTTCAAGTCTACTCACACATTCTTCGGAGACGAATGAGTGAGTAGCTCCTGAGTCAAATAGCACCAACATACTATGGTCAAACAATAAGCACCAGTCAAGGATAAGTTTACCTGACTGAGTGGCATCAGTACTGGTCATTGCAAACACCCTCCCAGCGTCTCGAGGTTGATCAGCTAACACCTTATGTTGTTTTTGCTGCTGTGGTGTTTCTCTGATCACTTTCTTGTTGGGACACTGCCTCGCATAATGCCCCATCTACTCACATTTGTAGCACTTCACGTGTTCAGTACTAGCACCTTAACTACCTGCATCTTTAGTACAATTCCTGCGAAGGTGTGGCCCACCGTAGTTATAACACCGCAACCCTGGGAGGAAGATTGTGGCCTGCTGTATGGACTCTTCGGCTGCTTAGTCTCTGTAGTACTCTTTTGTGACCTCACGACCTTATTGGGTCCCGTCTCTAGCTCCTCCACAATCTTGGCCTGCTATACCAAAATAGGAAACTTTCTGATCTGTAGTGGCACAAGAAATCTACATAGCTCATGCCTCAGACCTCCCTCAAATTTTCAGCAACTCCACTCCTCCATGATCGCCTGCGAGTAAAATCTCGCCAAATACTCAAAGCGATCTATATAAGTATGAACAGGTCGGTTGCCCTGCTGCAGGTGTCAAGAACTTTGTCTCCAGAGCATGCTTAGCCGAATCTGGAAAGTACTTCTCCAAAAATTTGGTCCTGAAGTTCACCCAGTTCACCTCCTCCTGTCGAGTCTGCATCTGCTGCTAGATACCCGTCCACCAGTACTCAGCATCGCCAACCAGCAGAAAGGTGGCAAAATTCAACTGCTGCTCCTCTATATAAGCCATAACTTTAAATATCTTCTCGGACTCCTTGAGCCAAGCATCGACCTCATCAGGGGTAGCTTTGCCGCTGAATTTTGACAGCTTATGCTTTAACACATCCTCCATAGTCACGGGTCTCGTTGGTGGAACCATGACCCTGGGTTGCACCGCAACAGGCTGCATAGCGTCAACCATCTGATGGATTGCCTAGGCAATCTCGTCAGCGTCAGCATCGTTCCTTCTCCTTCGATTCGCCATAGCCTGGATTCGCCACATACTTAACTGGTAAATCACACAATTTAACTTTAATAACACTCAAGTTAACAAAACAACACATATATATACATCATGCGGCAAGCTCACTCCCCAAAGATCCCATGAAATCATTGAAAGCACGGCTCTAATACCAAATGTAACGTCCTAGCCAAAAATTTCTTATTAAAATAAATCAAAATAAATTCAATAAAAACAACATCATTTATTCTCAACAATTTCCCAAACGCGGGAAATTTAAACTTAAAACGTCGCTTAGGTAGTAATTAAAATCGCAATGTTCAGTTATTACAAAATCAAATCATCCAAATATATAAAGGTTACAAAAGAAAATCCATAATGAAATTTTTGTAAACTGTCCCACAGTGATCCCCACTCTATCTCTACGCATCTGCATGCTCACCTACAGTAACATCTGCTCCCATGTAACGAGTTACATGATCATCGCCAAACACACAGAGATAGGGTGAGCTCATTTAAATAAACCAACAAATATCATAATAATAATAGAAATACATCATCTCCATATCATAACCTAGGTTAGTATTTTTCTCTTTCCCTTTAGTTCTCCATTACAACACTTGCATTAGATGTCTATCATTTCTATACCCTTTTGGGGAGATCAATGATCGATCTTTGCTGCACGAGTGTCTACTCGCCCCTCCGACTACAAGCCACCACCTGATAGTCCACACATGGGAATAACTTTGCCACAACATCTCACCGTGACACCAAGTGGAGCTCCCCAAAACAAACATAAGTTTGTAGTTGTTCCCAAACTACCAAAGCTCTATCAGAATACACTAAAGATGGCAATCACCCGAAACCTCGCCGTACGAGCCACAACTCGCACACTCCACGAGACTTCCTAAACCACCAGGCTACAACCTAGAGTGGTCACATGTTACCCCAATACGAGTTGCACTCGTAACTAGGCCCCTTGCCAAAGGCTCGCATCATGAACATCAATTAAAGCTGTGTAGAAACCCTTCCTCGCGCACCATCACTTGACCAAAACCGCCTAGCGCGCATCTCACGTCGCTAGGCAGAATCTGGTTCCAGACCGTTTAGCGGGCATCACACACCACCAGGCGACAAGCGCCAACAGAGTCCTTACTGCACTATCATAGCCTGGCGGACACTTCCCTACCGTTAGGCGCCTCGCGTTGACAGTGGCCACTGCCACTATTTTTGGACCCTACCGCTTGGCGGCTCGCCCCGTACCGCCAGGCGCCATACTAGTAGCGCAATGCTACTAGTTTTTGGCATTTTTCTTAGGTCATAAGAGACCCCAAATTTACCATACATCATTCTCATACCAGTCATAATATTTCAGACATAATACTATAACCAAAGTCAACATATACCAATAACTCATGCCTAATTCACAAATACATAATTAAATCATACCAATTCGATTATTATCATGCACATTTACTCTTCATCAATTACTACTCTAAACCTGCCACATACACTCAATGTACTCCAAGTATTATAATCTTACAGTCTAAAATTCATATAACTCATGTCCCCACGGTCTGGACAATATTGCTCATGCAACTATTCAATCATGCTCCAGACACAATCACATTACCAAGTATTCACAGTTTCACAATTTCAAATCCACTTTTCCATAACTATAATATTTTCTACTACTTACTCATCATCTTATACATGAGTATTTCTCAATCATTTAACCCAACCATACATATCACATAATTACAGTTTTCTAATAACTGTGGTTCATATCAGCATGCAAATTATTTAGCTTAACACATATCTCGATCATACCTTTTCATACATTTTCATATTATATCCCATGTTTGAAGTTCCTTCCACCCCACTTCCAAGTTATCCCACACAACACACAATGACTCACAACACACACCAAATTCACAGTCTAGCTGAACTGAGGCGTTGCCTAGCAGCAGCTACTGGGCCGCCAGGCGGCTCACAAACTTCTGGATTCAATCCAGATTCTTCCTGCAACGATGTGAGGCCTAACTTCCCCAATTACCACTCTTCTACGCGTTTTGACACATTTCCATTAACAAACAAGTTGTTCAATTCAATATTAACTCCCATTTCATTCTTGATATTCCACATAGTACCAATCAACATATATAATACATATTATCTCATCTCTCATTCCTGCGTGGCCTCTCATATCCAATCAAACAAAGATTCATGCAATTTTCGCAACTACACAATTATAAATAATAATTCATCAAGCTAATTATTCACGCACAATAGAAATTCAATTCCAACATCATCACACCACGGAAACATTAATAAACAGAGAAACTGGGCAACCCAGTTTGTGCCGCCTGGCGGATCTTCTTCAGCCGCCAGGCGGTTCATAGTGAAAACCCAGAATTTGGGTTTCTGGAGCATGCATCGCCTGGCGGGTCATTCAACGCCGCCAGGCAGTTCTTGGAGATTTCCAGAAACGCGACGAAATTAAGAAAAATTGACATACTTTGCATTTCCAATTCTCAAGCACATTACGACAACAAACAATCACGATTAAATCAAGATAAAGAACTCCCCTAACCTGAATTCCTTTCTTAATTTGATAAATTCTCTATTTACTCCTTGATCGCTAATAGCCTTTGTTGCTCTTCTTCCAATTCTACTCTTCCTATCACACCCAACTCAGTTTTCAGTCTGAATTTTCCTCTCCTCACAGCACCTACCAATGGCAGACTCCCCAACCCCTTCTCTCTCCTTATTTGGTCTCTTTAATCACACCTTAATTAGGGTTAATGACCATAAAACGAAAAACTAAGTATTTAGTGAGCTTAATGATCATTCAATGGATGGTTTGAGATACTTTTCCAGCCATCCTACAGCTAGGGTTTGTGTGACTCTTCATGTTAATGCCAAAGTAAGTTTTAACAAAAAGAAAATTATTTTGTTCAAGCCAAGGTTTGAACCCATCACCAAACAATTGCAATTCATGTGCACAACCATTTCAACCAAGTCATCTTTCATGCCAATATTTATGCATATAAAACTATCTACGTACTCATCACACTCCAAACACATCATCAGAAAATAATAAAATTAAATATCACACAATTGGCATACATAGGACTCGAACCCAAGTCCTTTCAACATCATAAAGTACTCTCAACCATTTAAGCTAGTACTTTTCCACATCATGAAAGTTAGTATTTAATGTCATAAAGGCTTCTCTTACCTGCATTTATTAAATAATTATTTATTTAATTATTTAAATTTAGTGGGTCTTACACCACCTTCCAATGGAGATAGAGCATCGAGCTTACTCGGCTGTCAAATCATGCAACTTCTCACTTGATCAAGCTGGGGAGGAAAGGAAGCTACAATTGAATGAGTTAGATGAGATCCGTCTGGAAGCATATTAGAATTCTATGTTCTACAAAGAGAAGACCAAGAGGTTCCATGATAGCTCCATAGGTAGAAAATAGTTTGTTGTCGGTCAGCAAGTGTTATTATATAACTCCAGACTTGGTCTCATGGGTGGTAAGTTGTGGTCAAAGTGGATTGGTCCTTTTGTTGTGACTAATGTTTATCCTTATGGTGCAGTTGAGATAAAGAGCCAATCCACCGATAAGAGCTTCAAAGTGAATGGGCATCGTCTGAAGTCATTCCTCAGCAACCCTACCTTGGTGGATACTGTTGTAGAGGAGATTTCCATGCTTGACCCCACTTATGTTTCACCATGATTCAGGGAGTTTTCTTTTTCCTTCCTTACATTTATTGCACTTGTCCAGGTCCATCTACTGATTTTTGATTGTTTGATATTGTGCTTGAGTCAGATTGAGATAATGTGTACTTTAAATGTGGGGGAGTCAGTTGTTTGTTTCATTTTTTTTGTTTTGCTTTGTCTTTCTTGTTTTATTTTGGGCATTTCCTCCACTCTTGGAGGATGAGCTGCTTGTTGTTTTGTAGATTGATATCCTTCCTCTTTCTTGAGTTGTTCTACTTGTGTGAGGATTTGAGCCACTCTTTGTTCTTTCTTGTGTGATATATGCTTCTTGAATGCTTTTCTGATTCACATGCATGTTTGGATATGATTTAGGCAATTTTGTTCCGATGAGCCTACAACCAGATGAGCCTACCTTGGATTGTTTCCGTTGATAGCCTTTTTTTAGCCTGGATACCCTTTCATTGTTCTACAGCTCATTACGATCCCTTAGCCTGAAAAACCATGATTCATCCTACCTTAGGAAATTTTGGAGCTTTGAAATTGTTTTGGGAGTATGTGCTATCTTTTAAGTGTGGTTGCGCACAATAAGTGTGGTTGTGCGCATACCTGTTTTGTTCATGGATTGCTCATTTGTACATTTTATGTCAGACTTGAAAACAATTGTTTCTCTACTCAAAAATGAAAAGAAAAAAAGGAATGAAAAATGAAAAAAAAATAAAAAGAAAGAAAAGAGGTTTGGGTTTGAGCATTGTGTGAGAATTGAATCTGGAAGTGTTGGAGTTTGGAATTGCTTTCATGCTTTGTTTTGACGTATTTCCCCGTTGCTCCTCTATTTCCTTTGGTTCTTTTTAGCCACTTATCCATATGTTCCACACCTTGTCCTCAGCCCCATTACAACCTTGAAAAGTCCTTCCAATCTTGATTTGCATGTGTTTTGGTTTGATTGTTAGTTCTAGAGGCTTGCCAAGTCTATTTGATCTTCGTTTTTCAGGAGTGCTTTGAGAGTAAACAATAGCCTAGAGATTTGAGTGATACAGTGCATATTTTGTGAGGTTATGTAACTTTCAATTCTCTCCCTGAGCTTCGTGAATACTTGACATGTTTTGAATTTCTTGGATGATGTTCATGGATACCTTGCAACTTTGAATCCTTTTGTGTTGGATGTGTTTCCATTTGTATGTTTCTAGTTTGTTTGTCTAGTGTCTATTTTTGTCTCTCTTATTATGTCTATGATGTCCTTACTTTGCTTTACTTTTTAATTTTTCCCAGGAGTGCAAAAGAGTAAGTGTGGTCGATTTTGATGAGTCATTATTTTCCTCCATTCCACTAGCCATTGTGTACCCATTTGATAGTTGTTGAGTGTTTAATCGTTTATCTTTAGTGTGTTTTCATCTGTTGGCTTTATTTGGCCTAATTTTTGTTTTTAATTATTTTTAGGTATTTGGGTAAAACAATTTTGGAGCTTGGATATTAATCTTCAGATGAAGAGAGTTGCCACGTAATTTCCACATCATTGTCATGTCTACGCCATGTTAATCATCCCCTCCACGTCATTGGGCCAACATTTTCAACATTTTCAGCCCATAGTGACATTTTTGTAATTCTGAGTGGTAGAATGACAGTTTTGTAATTTTGAGTGGTAGAAAGACACTTTTGTAAATAGGAGTGGCAAATTTTATGAGACCACACTTTTTTAGGGTTTTCTAGCATGGCAGCCACTTCTTTTTCTTCCCCCAATCTATTTTGACGTTTTGGAGAGCACTCATGTTTAGGGTTCATGCATTTTGTTGATTCTTCCACAAATTGGAGCAATTAGTAATGTTTTCTGCACATTATCTCTTTGAATTTGTGTTTTCTGTCTTATTTTCTCCTCTTAACTATGCATTATAGTTCGTATTTTGTTGTTGATTCGAATTCTATGGGCAACTAATTTTCGTATCCGTTGATTCGTATGAGTTTGCATTTTAATTGAAGAACCGAATCTATTTTTGCTTAATTTTCAGAGTGGGAAATTCGTTTTAGTTGATTTTCATGCTTAATGAACTCTGGCAAATTCATGAACGTTTGCATTGCTTAATTGCATGTTGAATTCGTGGTTAACTTGCGCTTAGTTGTTTAACAACAAGTTTCATGAGGAATAACGAAACCAATTTAGTTTGTAATTATGATGGGTGAAATTTCATTCGAAGCAAGGAATCATTGCTATTTTCGTGATTGTTTAATGAAAACTGCAATTATGTTTTAGTAATTTTGTGTTGAAACTGAATCTACCAAACCCCCATGTGTTATAAGTGTTGTGTTTGTCTGGAAAATGAAGTTTTGAACAAGAACATTGGTCGTTGGGAGACGACTTTGGTTGATTACCACATATTGCATTTATCAATTTTATTTTGGTAGGGTACGACCTCTATCAGGTTTACATTTGTTATCACCGTCTATAAACATTCTTCACTCTTCAAAGGATTTCAATGAAAGTTTGTTAAAAGCATTTGTATTTAATGTAAAATGTTCCCAATTTAATTCAATATATTTGAACCATCATAAGAAACTGTTGTGACTGTTTGAATACCTATCATAACTAAACATTTCTATTATATATATATATATATATATATATATATATATATATATATATAGTCCTAATGGAAACTAAATTTTCTACTTCAATATCTATCTTCTTCTGTGTGCGTAATATTTTGCTCTCTTACCAATCTTCTTCTATTAAAAATCTTATTTTGTTAGCAATCTTCTGTTCACATGGAATCCATGCGAACTACACAATCCATACGTTATGGTGAAGTTATTGCAGGATTCATTACGATGTTTCTCCATAAAGAGATCCTTGCTTATCTTTAATTACATTATCATATTTGTCCATCAATTTTCCTATTATTTCTTCTAATATTTTTTTCTTTTACAAGGCATTTGGACACATTGATTGAATGTTTCTAATATGTACTCGGAATGAGATCGGTTCACAGTGGACCATTGTTGATGACGACCTTAATGTTCACCAGGTTACCTACAATATGAATATTCATAATCCAATTATTACCCAAGGCTGGGAAGATTTAAGATCTTTCTATAGTAGTAAGTTAGACAAAATATTTTTTATCTACTATGTTGGAGATTGCTGTTTTAAAATCCACTTCTCTAGACGTTCTGTAGACTCTCAGATCCAATCCAACTTCCTCAAGAATATTGGCCTTCGTCATCCTCTGACTATGTCTAGTTTAATTCATTTCAAAGTGAAATTGACCACATATTACTGTCAAGCCAGCCACTTGGTTAGCTAATTTATTCTATTATCTTTGTATTCAATATTTTAAAATCAAATTTCATTGTTAATAAGTAATATTCTCAAATTTCTATTATCTTGCAGTATTTGAGAAAAGACTACGCAAGTTATTATCACCATAGTGAACTTTCGAGTATTGTGTTGCATGGACTTGTAGGCGAAGTTGAATGTAAGTTGCTAATAACAACAACATCTGTTAAGATAGGAAGTGGCTGAAAGAAGTTTTGTGTCCTTCATGATTTAAGTGCAGATAACCTCGAAGAAATATTTTTCGAAGTTGAAAATGAAAGACCTAGCAATAATATTAAAGTGCTATATGATTTTATTTATAATTTTTAATTTTGAATATATGTAATTCATTATCATGTATATTGTTAGTGTTTTTTTTATATTTAATTTAATATAATTTATTTTCAGTCCATTATTTTCATTGTTAACTTATTTCATTACTTAAATGAAAAAAATAAGTATTGAATGAAATTAACATAATTTTTAAGAATGATAAAATTTGGGTTAAGATCTTTTCGTATTCTTATAAAAAATAAGTCAATTTTTTGCTTCCAAGAGTTTCTGCAAATATAAATAACATTTGCAGAAATTTAAATAACACTTTCAGCGAAATTAATATTATATTTATCATGGCATTATTGATGAAATCATTATATTTCAACTTTCCAAACCAGTATCTATTTATATTTATACTCTATAAACTTCTCTAAACCGTTACACATTTTCAACACGAAATCAACATTACATTTCTCACATTCGCAAACCTTTTTCTAAAGGAAGCTTCTGGTTCATTAATTACTTATATTATGAACGAAAATCACTTTCTCTCCTTCTCTGTTCCCATTATATTCTTTGGAAGCATACTTTGTTTGAATATTGCATTATTAGATACTATTACACTTTCTTCTTCTTCTTCTTCGATCACCAGCACGACAACTTCTTCGATCACCACCACGACAATAGATTTCGAATAACAAAGATAAAAGTTTATTTTCGGTCAAAATATTTTTTTCCGCTTCTATCACATATAAGTTCTGATGATTTTATTTTTTCTGTATGAATTGGTGCATGACATGGATGATCTTTTCTTCAACAAGGTAAGAGCTTTTAAGGCTTTTCTTCTTTTGTAAATGTTGTTTCTTAACTCTAAATTTCTTTTATAAAAATTATTTTTATTTAATATACTAATATTATTAAACGAAATATTAGTCTATATTTAAAGTTATTTAGTCTTTATTTTAAATTGTTTAATAATTTTTTGAACGAAATAATTTTTACAAGTCTTTATTTAGTCTTTCTGGACATCTTCATATTATTAAAGAAAAAAAATTTCAATACCACCATTTTGCAAAGATTGCAATATGATTATTGCGCTTCTCCATAATCAATATTAAATGGATTTGGTTTCCAACTCATTATAACAAAATTTATTGCGTTTTTAAGAGTCTTTAAAACACATATACACATTTGCATTTTATTTGAAACTTATTCTCTAAGTATTTTTCATTCCCAACGCCATTTCATCATTGTCCTGGACCGTTTTCCAACCACTACAGACGTGTACATCATTGTTGAAATTTTCATACTGCATTTGCGTATTTCAATTTCATTTGCATACAGTCTTAGAGTTCTTCTTCTTCTTCAACTATCATCTGTAAAAAGGTATGAGCCAGAGTTATATATTATGAACATGTCTTCTCTTCTCATTTACTTTTTTCTTAAATCATTATTTTTTTTCATTTTTCATTTCAGTTCAAACTACCATTTCTCTTTTGTTGATGAATCAACTGATGGATGACATGTTCTTTAATTTTTTTTCATAGCATTAGGTTTTCTGCATTGTTTTAATAGATATGAATTTTATTTCTTTTACAGTTTTCATTCTACATGTTATTTTTTCAATGATTTTCGCTTATCATTTCCTTAACGATTTATGTTAATATGATTTTGTTTTTAGTAATCATAGACATGAACATGTCTTCTCTTCTCATATCTTTTTGTCTTAAATCATTAATTTTTTTTTCGTTTTTCATTTCAGTTCAAACTACCATTTTTATTTTGTTGATGAATCAACTGATGGATGAAATGTTCTTTAATTATTTTCACAGCATTAGGTTTTCTGCATTCTTTTAATAGATATGAATTTTTTTTCTTTTACAGTTTTCATTCCACATGCTATTTTTTTCAATGATTTTCACTTATCATTTCCTTAACAATTTATGTTAATATGATATTATTTTTAGTAATCATAGACATGAAATGTCTTCTCTAGTAATATATTTTTTTCTTAAATCATGATTGTTTTTCGTTTTTCATTTCAGTTCAAACTACCATTTTTATTTTGTTGATGAATCAAATGATGGATGAAATGTTGTTTACAACATTAGGGTTTCTGCATTTTTTTAATAGATATGAATTATATGCTATGTTTTCAATGATTTTCACTTATCATTTCCTTAATGGTTTATGTTAATATGATTTTGTTTATAGTAATCATAGACATGACGACTACAAAATCCATATTTGGTTCACAATACATACGTGCTGCAAAGTATAAGGGATGTTTGTTTTCTATTTTTGTAAAAGACCAGGTTTGCTCATCGTCATGGTTTGTAATTATTTTCGCTTTTTCTTTTTTTCTTAAGTATATTTTTTTGGTATGATTTTAACTATGTAAATAGACTGTTTGTAATCCGATTAGACACTGAACTCGGTCCACGGTGGACTATCGCTGATGACAAGGGTAATGTTCACAATGTTACATTCAACTGGATATTCACAATCCAATGGTGACGGAAGGCTGGTCTGATCTAAGAAGTTTCTATGACTTCAATTCACACAAACTTTGTTTCTTGAAACATGTTGGCAATTCAAATTTTGAAATCCAATTTTACCAAAGTTGTGGTGCATCAACTATTACTAAATTTCTAGATGATATTCGATCAAATGCTCCTTTGACAGTTTCAAAATTAATTCATTTTGAGATCAGGCTTCGTAAATATAATTATAAAGCTAGCTTCTTGGTGAGTTTAATGTATTCTATTTTTTTGTTTACTGATGTTATTGAAATGATCAATTTGGCCCATATTTATTGATTGTTATAAACGTTATTGAATCATTGAAATTAGCTGTTATTTTCAGGATTTGAGTTCTGACTTAGGTAAATATTTTAGAGACAGTGGACTCTCTGTTGTGCTTAATGGACCAAAAGGAAAGGTGCCATGCAAGTTGTTGATCAGACCTAAATATGTAAAAATAGCCAGTGGTTGGAAAAGATTATGTTACGTGCATGGCCTCAATGAAAAGCGTAGCGAAGATCGAGTTATTTTTCAGATTGATGCTAAAAGCAAAAACATGGATGTCAAAGTTTTTTATAATCTGGATCGATGTTACCATCTTAAGTGAAAACATACATGAACTTTGCTTCATATTGAGACTGTTTTGTTGATAGTTTATGTATTATTAAACTTTTATATTACGTTTATATATATATATATATATATATATATATATATATATATATATATATATATATATATATATATATATATATTTTCTAATTAAAAAAA
>Ga0214543_1000911_pt1 | contig 54356 bp, 32 predicted proteins | sample CNSS2metaG_FD_160094 | JGI IMG/M metagenome (GOLD analysis project Ga0214543, IMG submission 160094) | Root nodule microbial communities from cowpea collected in UCLA plant growth center, Los Angeles, California, USA - CNSS2 | ecosystem: Host-associated > Plants > Roots > Nodule | place: USA... | reverse complement strand
TAAATAAAGAAAAAAAAAAAAAAATTAAATATAAAAAAAAAATAAAAATATATATATGTAAAAATATATATATATATATATATATATATATATATATATATATATATATATATATATATATATAATCTCTCAACACCAACAACCATTACATGAAAAATATAAACTCATCAATGTATTAGTTAGTAATCGAAGAAATTAAGAAATATGATAAATATTTGTTAATAATTAGAGTTTAAGATTTTACGCTAAGTAGAATGAAAAAAAAAATGAAACTAGAAAATGACAAAAACTCATTAATTTATTGTTTTAATTAAAATTTTGTATGTAAGTTGAATTTATATGTAATTAATGTTGAGTAGTGAAGGCTAGATTGAAAAGAGGCATGTGATAAAAGAAGGTAAGAAAGAGATTAGTATTTTGGAAAAAAAGGATGAGGTAGGTTGTGGAGAAGGCAATGAGTTAAGTATGTTTGTTAAAAGTGGAGAGAGGCAAAGAGGAGATTGGTTGAAGGTAGAGTGTGAGATAAAGGAAAGAAAAGAGAGTGGTGGGAGTGGTCCATGAAGGAACCAGGAAAACTCATAGAAAGCGACGTGTGTTGGTGAAGACACATATCAATTAAGTTCCTACCTTTCAAACCATGGGTCCCTTCCCAACCAAATTAATGCTTTCTTTCTTTGATGCTAAAGTAGCAAAGTACATCACTTCCCCCTATACTATATTCTTATTTTTGCCTCTTAACTAACCCATTTTCTTATCAAATTCATCTTTTCAAACCACATTTACTCCTCCCACCTTTTCAAATCAACCTATTCATTACATATTTCACGGACACAACTTATTCTGCATATTTCAAATATTACAATATTTCATATTCAAATACATCTTATCTTACAAAATTCTGTAAAGTTTAATTAAATTTTAAATTTATTTTGTAATATATGATATCATCTTAATAAAATTCGTTAATAGTTATCTACGTTGTTTTATTCATTACTGAAATTTTATGGTACCATTTATTAATATCTAGTTTTAAATACAAATTTTTTTTATCTTTTATATACGTTTTATAAAATTGAATTAAGTTTAATATTAAGTACTTTGATAAAATACACATAAAATAGGGGGAATTATTAGTAAATGGATTATAAAAGAAGAATATTTACGTTGGAATATTGAAGGTCTAAAAAGGAGTAGTGTACTGTAACTTAGCAATTCTGAGTTTCTGACTCTTGATGCTGTCCAGGTGCCAGGAAGGAGGATACCATCAATCCGTATTTATTCCCATAAAGACGACAAGTGGCACTTTATCATCCATATTAACATCAATCACGTGGAGCGTCAACAACAAACTCATAATAATAATAAATATATAAATAATTTCATAAAATTACCTATAATACGAAAAATAAAGAGGAGATATTTATGCAAAAGAAAATTGTGATTAAGAAAAGGAAAAAATAAAACAGAATTAAATAATAATAAAAAAAAGTGGAGAGAAAGTCGCACTTATATTTATTATGATGGGGAGCTTTACATGTGAATGGCACTCCTTCTTTCTAGATAAATACAAAAGCGACTTGATTGGAACCGTTTAAAATGTCTTGCGTCACAGTGAATCGACGTGCGTTTTTTTCCTCACACGAGATAATCATTTTTCACTTCACACGCTTCCTTGCAATATATCGCCAGCGGTACAAGAAGCGGCGATAATTTAAGTGTGACTTTTCTTGCTTTTGTTTTCTTCGTTTCGCTCTCTCTACCACTTTATCCAAATTAAATAGACGTCTGTCACACGCATGTATAAATAAATAAACAAATAAAAAAAGAAACCATTGATGTGAAATGAACAATTGGTGTCGGATTCTTACGTGCGCGATTAGAGTTCAAGGGTTACTCGCGATGTTTGTGTGCGTGCGTGTTGTTAATGTTTTGGTAACTCCAAGGGTCTTTATTATGGTTGCTGGTGGGGTCCACTTTTAACATGGTTTATATTCCATCCTTTGATTTCCCTCTACCGTTCAATCTTTGTTATGCTTTTCCTAGAATGCATGCCATTCTTAAAACAGTTTTACACTTTTTCAATATAAGCATGTTTCTTTAGATGAATCAAAAATACCAAAATCAAACAGTTTTATCTTAAAGTTATTAGAGATGCTACCTCCGGTTTATAAATTCTTATCACATGGAAAATTATGCTATCCGAATATATATATATATATATATATATATATATATATATTATATAGATATATATATTATGAGAGGTTGTTGAAAGTTAGGGTAAGATAATTTCATAAATTTCATATTACAAGTCAGTTCTGTGAGGTTGAATTAGATTTTAAATTCATTTATGATGCAGATATAATTTTTTTTAGATATATTAATGGTTGAATTTACTATATTCCCCTTTTAAGAGAGACTTTTTATATACTTAATTGTGACAATCTAGCAGTAAAATACTTATTCATTTTGGATAAATTAATATATGTGTTGTTCTATTAACAATAATAATTGCATTTATTGAAAGTAAATTATTTCTTAAATTACGAGTGGTGTCTGTCAGTAACTATAATTTATGTAATCCCTATTTAAATACTTTATTTCTATAGATTTTTTTTGGTATTTTTATAGGTACAATGAGGACTTGCTTTTAGGAGTAATAGGAATTAAATTTTAAAAGTTAATTAAAAAGCAAGAATTTTTATATAATCATAACATTTTTTAAATTTTTATAAATTACTACTCCGAAAATTTTAAATTTTCTTAATTTTCTCATTGCATTTTCTTAACAATCACTTACCTTTATTATTTTCCAAAACTATGACTTAGGAAATAACAAATAATAAATCTATAGTAACCAAAACAAATTTTCTTCAAGTTAAGTATTTTTTTTTTCTTCTAGATTTCAAACTCTCTTTTTCTTTGTTTTTCTGTATGGGTATTAAATCTGTAAAGTAGTTAAATAATAATAAAAACCAAAGAGATTGATTTGAAAACTTTGAAAACCTGCACCCTTCTAGTATATCTTTTTCCCTTTAGCATCTCTTTACATAACCTATCCTAGTCATCTTTCTTTCTCCTAAATTTACCTTTAAACACGATACATATCAATAACATATTTAAGTTACGAAAAAAATAAGGAATATTTTGAATCGATCAAAATATTAAATAGAGTAAGTTTTGATTTACTCTATTAAATTTTTTTCCTTTAGTTTTTATAATATTTTAGTCATCAAGTTTAATAGAGATGATTGAGAAAAGTAATTCTTTTGACTTAATTTATCTTATATTTGGCTTTGTTGAAATATTTTGTAATAAGTCTTTGATTGAGAGTGGTTCAATTTATTAAGTAGTAAAATTTTAGTTTTGGACAAGTTATTTTGAAGGGAAGCTAGTTAAGATTCTAAAATACTATTATTTAAAGTTATATATAGTAACATTGAAACGACTATGACGAGACTTTGTGGATTTCATTAAACTACTTGATTTTTGCTTTGGATATTGTTTGTTGCTTATTTATGTTAGTATGAGTGATTTGATTTTCTTTATTTTGTGATGATGAAGAGGAGAGTTGTGAAAGAGGTGTGGAATTGAACTTTGATGGCATGAGTGTTGGGTTGTTCTGTTGAGATAATTTTCCTTGTGTTGATCTTGAGTATTTGGGGTGCAACTTTTATAAAGAAATGGGACTAGATAAAAAGGGTGGTTCATGTTTAGTGTGTTTAAATTGGTGCTTTGGTGTATCTGAGACATTCTTAAAAATAGTAAGTTTATATGATAGAAGGAAATCTTAAAATAATTTAGATATACTAGTGGACCAATTCTCGTACGCATTACTACTATGAGATTTTTGCAATAATGCTAGGAAAAACCATAAAATTGTTGGGCGCTACCCTAAAAATGGATTCCAAAGAGCTTCAGGGATTTGGATCATTGAACGCCATCTAAATATTGTTGGACACATTTCGAAAAATGGATTATAGAGAGCCTTAGGGGCTATGGCACCAACGCCAATTAGCCATCATTGGGGGCACGAGGGAAGGGTGTTTGGTGAGAGTATAATTGTAGGGTGAATGCTTATCCAAAGAGCATATGGGCATAAATAGTTGGACGCCCTATATGTGGTGTTGGGCGCGACTTGGAATTTTAGTTTTAGGGAGCCTTATCATATTTTCGTTGGGTGAGGATTCGAGAAAATCTTTTGTTTTCGGTGTGTTTTAAATTGATTTGAAGTGATAAAAATATAATATGAATTTTTGTGTGAGTGTTGTGTATGCAATGACTCCTACAGAGTGAGTATTATTTTGATTTTGATGTGATGTGATGATAGATAGTGTATTGAGAGAGATTTCGTGTGCAGATTATCTTGGCTTTGTTAGTATCATACTTAAGTAGAGGATGATTTCTAGTGATAAGAGTCGAATGAGGTTTCTATACTCTAGAATTCAATATGAAAAAGGACTAGACCTTGCAGACGTAGAAATTTACCTTGGTCATGTTCATGATGAGATTGTGGATTCTAATATTTAAATCTATAGTTATAGTTTTTGAGAGGCGGAAAAAAGACATGACAAATGTAGGGTTTCTAAGTCACTCGATACACTTAGCTTCCAAAGTGCTATGAAGATGTTATAATAATTTGGACATTGATTTTTGTTATTCAAACCTTTATGATAATATTATTGTAAGAAGTATTGATAATCTTCACTAGCTTACCCTTCATTTCTTTTTGTGATGTTTTGAAATTCACCTACTATGATTGTATACATATTAATCGTGAGAAAAAGACTAGATCTTATATGAGTTGTACTTTTACCTATCTTTTTTGTCCATGATCGAATCAAAATCTTTCTTGCACTATTCTCCTATGTTTTAAAAGTATTTAATGTTTCTTTTATAAGTGGATTATTGTTGAATTTCATTGAATATTACCGGTAATGATGATATTAGGTAGGTGATAATTGATTTAATTGAGGTGTGTAGTGTGTGTTAAATAGGGAATTCATTAATAAAAGAGATATTCACATTTTATTAATATTAAAATCATGTAAGAAACAAAGACATTAGAAATGAGAAGTTAACGAAAGTTTCTACATTTAGTGGGTAGATTTTGAAAAGACTACTTTATTCTTATGAACTACTATGAATGTTTCTCATCTTGAGTCAAATATGATAAAAGTGGTCAATATTTGTTTTTCATAATTTGTGTGTCCATAAATTTACTCAATTCTTGAATAAAGAATAAAAACGTGAAATTTATGTGATTGTGTTATTTTATATATGACGAGATTTGTAAAGAGATGTGTTATTATATTGATATTTGTTTTATTTTTTTGTAATTTTAAATTAAATTTTATAAATATTTCTTTTATATATATAGGTTTATAATTGTGACTGTGGGTTGACATATGAGCCAACAATATTATATATTTTATGTATAGTCAATCAACTTAATTCATGTCGGAAAATCATGCACTAAAATAATAACCTCTTCAAGCAGAAACAAACCCAAAACAAAAGCAAAAAAATAAATAAAAGTACACAAGAAATTTGACATGGTTCAACACCTCAAAAACTACATCTGCAAACCTTTCAATGACACACAATTATCCAAATCCCTCATACACACAAAAGACCTATTGAGTTGTAGTGACAACTTCAAAACCAACTGTTTATTTTTATAGTATTTTTCTGCTACTCTTTTCTTCATATTACTCGATATGGGACTTTGGTGAATACCCACTTTAAAACTAATAATTCACCGATTAAATTTTGATTTTAGTGTAACTTTTAAAATAATTGCTAGACAAAATTATATATGATTATGGGATTATTCTGATTAAAAATCATGTTTTAAGTTTCTTTTTAAACATTAATTAATTAGTGGTATACATGGTATGGTTTCTCTAACAACATATGTATGTTAAACATTCATAAATTAATAACGTTTGTAAAATAATTTGTTTTCTAAATTAGACTATACTTTACAAAATTAATAATTTAAAAAAAAACAAAGAAATACACTAACTTATAGAAATATCCTTATTTATATTTGTAGTATCGTCAATATAAAAAATTAACAATTCTTTCAAATTTCAAACATAACCAGAGTAATGTAGTAAAATGTGAATTTATTTCATCTATTTTTTATCGACGTATAAATCTAAATAGTTGTATTTCTAACTTTTTCTGGTTGCATCTTCCTTACAAAAATTATCGTTACATTTTAAAAAATTGGTGACGTGTTCGTGAACTACAACAACAACAGAACACCGTAGAAAGTTGTCGCTCCTATAAGTGCTATCTTTTGCATGATTGATATTAAAAGTAACCAATTATTCTTAATCCCTTCGTTAAAAGTAACGCTATAATTTTTCCAAGCTTTCCAAATATGAACATTTGTCAATTTTGGGTCTTCGTACCGATCTTGAAGAAATTGAAAAGAAATAATGCTGTAGTACTTTAAAAATTTATATAAAAAAAAATAGAGGTGTAAAAACGGGTAATCTGATCCGACCCCGCTGTTGACTTACCACGGATTGATCATTTAGTGAATCAACCCAACCCGACTCACTTATTAACGAGTCAAAAATATTCAAATCCGGCCCGACCTACCGCGGGTTGGTAGATTAAACGAGTTGATTCACATACTCACTTAATTAAAAAAATATATAATTTTTTTATTTATTTTTCGGTCAAAACTAAATTTTAATTAAAATATAAATAAACTTTAACACAATCCAAATACAATCCAAAATCACAAAAATACAAATTATTTATGTTTTGGCTAAAAAAAAAACTTAACATGACTCAAATGCAAAGTCCAACTTAACAAAAAACAATTGTACAACCTTTTATTTGCGGATTAACTCACCACATGTTCAACCCGAGTGAGCCGGATAAAAAATTAATTCGTATTAAATTTGTAAAAAAATTTCAACATAACTCACCCAAATTCATGATGAACCAGATTGACTCACAGATTCCAACTCATTTTCGCAATTGTAAAACAAATACATTTCTTCCAGCCCTTCTCAGATGATAATGTTTTTAATTCATTACTCGGGAATCTTTATGACCCTAAATAACTTTTTTTTTTATTGGTAATAATATGTTAAAAGAGGACACTAACACTTTCTAAAGTGTGCGCTATAAAGAAATCTATCGTTTTCTCAATATAGACTAAAAAACTAGTGATCATTAGTGCTCGACTATATTCACTACTAAATTTTTATATTTTGTAAGACTTTCCTCATAAATTTCAAAAGAAATTTAAAAAACAATTGTATATTTTCATGTAACTTCTATTAAAATTAACGAAATTTTTGTAAACAAAATTTCAAAAAATAGAATTCTTTAGTGATTCCTGACTAACTAACATTAAAATATGCTAAACTGAAAAATAAAACAATATTTAATGAATTTTATAAGTAACTGTTTATTATTAATTTATGTACAAGTTATTTTGTTAAAAAAACTATATTAACTTTTTTTAGGATATAACTTCTAATTTAGATATAAACTAATTTGAATTTATAAAAAAATATATTTTGTTTAAATGCTCATAAAAAAAGTTTTATTTTAAATAGACACTAAATCAATAATAAGTGTAGCCTAGTAGTAATTAAAAGAAAACATTTCATACATACTTCAATGGGATTTATTTTGATAGTTTTGACATACTGGTGCATTAGTTTGTCGTGCAAGCATTTTGATTAGTTGTCATTTGTATGTTTCTCATTGTCCTCGTAAAGGAGATATATATTATATATATGATGGAGTCAAGATAATTTATGGAATAGTGATAATATGACAATCTTTGTTAAGATTTTTCTCCAAATTGATTTAACTAGTTGTAAAATAACTATGGGCAACGACAAAGTATCAATAATTTTTTCTTATTAATTTTTTATGAGATAAATATATTTTTAGTTTCTAAATTAAAATAAAAAAATTTAAATTTTGTTTTGTTTTAAATTTTTTATATATATTTTAATCCTCAAACTTATAAAAAATAAAAAATATATAGTATTTATAATTCAATGTAAATTTTTTTGTATCAAAAGGTATTTTGGGTTGACATTTGAGCTAAAACGCACTAGTGAAGCAAAATGTTTTGACATCAATTATTTTCAACATTGTCACAAACATTTTAAAAGACTTCATTTATTTTAGAACCGAAATTTATTAGACCATTTTGAATATGTTTTTTTGCATTAGTGATGTGTCAAATGGTATAAATGACTCAAAAGTAGTTTGAAATATGGATTAAAACAAAAAGTACATTTCGGTTAGAAATACTGTATTTATTATTTTTAAAATTGGAAAACCAAATTTTGTCAAAATTTAGATTGAAAATGAATTATAATTTTGCATTTAAGTCTAAAGAATAAAATATTCAACTTATTTTGAATGCATCAGATAAAACAAAACAGATGTAATTTCTTTCTTATTATGTATATAAATAACATGCACAAGGTAATTGGAATACATACTTTTTAAACACCAACCAACTAGAACGAGAATGCACATTCTTACTAGGCACAGGAAGTTTCAATCTAAATCTGATATCATAAATATTGTTCGCATTATTATCTAATTATATTAGTCTTATTTCAACACGTGTATAATAATTTCATTAAATATGTAAATTCATATTATTGAAATGAAATTTCAGCTATAATTAAAGAACAATACAAATAATTATATTTATGGACTACATATAAGTTTTATACAAGTTTTATCCTAGTACGTTTATAGTAGAGTAATGCGAGTTGATCGTAAAATATTGAGTGTGTTTTTCTATACTTTATATGTCTAAGATCTTAAATTTCTGTTAAACTTAACATAATTCGAGACTTTCGGAACCAATATTTTTATTTGCATCTCCATTCTCCTAATTTTTCAAATAAAAGAAGTACTGATATGACACAATATTATAACTTGTTCATGAAGTTTAGAGTTACTGTGTTTATATTTTATTATGAGATAAATTTTAAATTTAATTCAATTTCACAACATTAATTGGTAAGATCGTTCATATATTATAAAAATGTCGAAAAAAATTATCTTATCTCTAATTAATATCATAATTCTAACATATTCTTCAAATTTGAATTATTTTTCACCACAAATATAATTAATGAGAAAAAAAATGTCATTTTAAAAAGGATGAGAAAAAAAAAACATGAAAAAAAAATGTGAAGGAAAAATATAATTATATTTAAGCTTTTTATTTTTCGTTAATGAAACTTCGTTACTTTTTGTACTTCTTCTAATATTTGTAAAAAAGGTCATTTTTAGTTCTTGTCATTTGTTCAGTTTTTAGTCTTTGATGATGTAAGCACGACATTATTACCGCGAGCTGGTGTTCATGTTGCTTTTTATCACTAAATTAAAATTATGGATTCAAATCCAAATTAATTACTATGATCTTGCCCTTAAATCCAAGAGAGAAAAAAAACCATGATTTGAATCATAACAAGTTTTTTTTTTTTTTTTTAACGGGCATGGGTACCAAAATTTATTAAATTGTCTATTTTCAAAATAAATATAATTAACATAATTTTCAACCATTTAACAAACATAAAAACATTCTTCCCATCTTCATTTTGAAAAAGAAAAAAAAGTAACATAAAACAAACATTCTTAAAATGTGAATGCTTGTTTTAAAAATATTCTAACTTTAATCTATCACTGGTTTCACTTTTCCTTGTCGACATCTCTTCCTGACTTCACGTGTTGAAAGAAAATAATGACTTCCACATATAATTGCATTTTTAAGTTATCTGTCTCTCTCCTCTCGAAAAAATAAATGTCTTTTAAAAATAAATTGTGTGTAATTAAAAAACAATATAGTGATATTGACAAATAGAAATATCATTTTTATTTTAATAATGATAATAATGATGATCCGATGGTGAAATAACTTTTCTTCTATAGTAAATTTTTTATAGTCACATTTAACTAAATCGACTTCAGGAAAAGCATTTTAATATTGTAATATTTACCTCCCTAAATTAAATATCAGTGTTTATTATGAATGTAATACGATAATATTGGACTTAAAATCTTTTAAACAACTCCTTAATATACAAATATTAAAATTTCCATTATTTTTTATTTTTGTTATCAAATATTAACTTTGATTACCTTTAAAGTTTAAATTTTGCATTAAATTGACTTCTTCAAAACTTAAGCTACTTATATTGTTTTATTTACTTAAATTAATTTTGCAAATTATTTCATTAACCTTTGATTCAACAATTATCAACATTTTACAATTTCATAAAAATATTAAATTTCATATTTCAAATATATGCCTGATGACCCAAGTCAACCGAAGGCTATAACAATGCTTCAAATTTAGTTAGAAAAATCTTCTCCAAATACTATTCAATATAAAATCTAAGGGGAAAATAAATTGTTCTAAAAAGTTATCTAAAATTCACTAATTCTAAAATCATGAAATATTAACATGGACAAAAAGTTTTAATCAATATACAATTATGCCTAAGTTCATCAAATCAAATAATTTAACAAAACACCAATTTGATGCGTAGGGTATTACGCAAGAGAATGTAGAAATTGAAGAAATAATAACGGAGGAGTGATTTGCCCAAAACAAAAACCCTTATTGTTGCTTTACTTTATTTCTTAGCTAGCTCATACATTGATAAAACACAAGAGAGAAAAAATAAATAATTATAAATATAAATATATATATATATATATATATATATATATATATATATATATATATATTATATATAGAGAGAGAAGGATCGAAGAATAAATGAAGGATACGAGTACTTTTTGAAAAATTATAAAGGAAATTTAAAAATTTTATTTGCACCCCACACTTTTACAAAGCTCACTCTCTTTTGTATTCTATCTCTGTCTCTAAAAGTCAAGGCTTTTGTTTTTACTATATACACTCCCTTTGACTACTTTTCTCACCAAACTTAAACACAATTATTAAATTCTATTTGGATCTAAGACTACCTCACATATATCACATACCTAACTTAAATATATAATTAAGTATATTAAATTTTAAGCATGAAATAAATTTAATTAATAATGAGTTTACCATGTATATCTAAATATTGAAAAAAAAAGGGTGATTGTGTCAAGTGATAATGTTTATAATTTTAAATATTGTTTAACTTTTATGATGTATACTTCATTGTGTAATGAATATTTTTTTCATTTATTCTCACAAAATAATTATCTATATATTAAAAACATTAAAATCAATATTAATTGTTATATAGAATAACTAAAATATAAAAAATGCAATTATCTTATTAAATAGTTCTTTGGGTTTTTAAAAGTATAGAAATGTTGTGATTTGTGTTATATACACGTGTGTATATGTTTTCATCGGATCATGCGTGTGAATCATTGGATAATTTTTATGTATGTTTCAATGGTTGGAAAATCCATTAAAGAATCTCAATGTATATTCTTGACCATTGAGAATACCAAATGTATTTATATGTCTTTTAGACCTTCCATATAAAACATAAAATATAATATAAAGCGATGCCATTAAAATAATGAGTTACCTAAAATAAGTAATAATAATAATAATGTGATACTTTACCGATATTCTAAATACCATGTGAATATTTTGGTATAAAAAAATATCAAAACATAATTAAACTATCACAAATTGTCATAATTATCGTTAATATTTAAATATTTGTTCAAATAAACATATCTTAAAATATTTTATAGTCTTTTTAGTAATAAAACTAATTACATTACATTACTTTACATCATCTATTAAACCAAACAGGTAATATATATATATATATATATATATATATATATATATATATATATATATAATTTCCTAATAAATAATTTAAAAATAAATAAGTTTAAAGGATACTTATTCGAACAAGTTTATTTAACATCCATAATCATATTATAAATTATGTTTTCTTTCATACACATTGGTCTATTAAAGAAGGCTGTGTAAAAAAATTATAAAATAAATATTAATATTTATCTTTAAGACAATGGTAATTTTAAATAATTAAGAAAAGGGTGAGATCATGTTGAGATGAAAAAAAAGTGCTTTTACATATACTTGTTGAAATAAAAGTCTGATAAATATTTTATTTTTAACAATAACTTATTCTTTTAAGTTGCTTGAAATAAATATTAAAGATCAATATCGGTAAATAAAAATATTACAAGTAAATTTTTAATGACAACCTTTTAAGATTTTTTTACCCCGAAGTGCTTAAATAATTTTTCAACCTCTCATATGTCTTCAACTTATATCTCTATTTATAAATTTGATTTTAATGTTTAAAAGAACACCACTTATTAAAATAATGTTGTACCGTAATTTCATCTGTTTATCACAAATCTAAGATACAATTTATCAGTTAAAAATATTTTCTATCATGAAATTTAATTACAGCATTATTCTTTTAAATGTAGAAGTATTTAATTTAATATTATAAGTTTTCGTCATATAAAAAAATAGTTATTTTACAACCACATAAAGAAAATGGTAACATTAATTTTAAATGTTTTAAAAATGACCAAGTCTTGCTGAAAAATAGAATCATTATTATATTTACAATGAAAATTTTAAAATATATTTTATTTAATTATAAGGTCTTATGAATTTTGTACAGAAAAATGTTACAACTTATTAAATGCTTAAAACCAGATTCAACATAAAATTAATAACAAATATAGAAGGGAAAATAAATAGTAATTTAAAACATATAAAATATCGACGAAAAAGAATTATTATTATAGAATTTTAATATTTTTTTCTTTTTAATAAGCACTTATTACTGTTATATGCGGAAAATAAAATTTAAGCCTCAACGTTAACAAATAAAGTAATCAACAGAAAAAAAATGTAAATACACAACTTGAACATAATCAATTAGGTTACGTGACTCAGTAATAAAGCAATTGAATAACTATTAATTTAAAATATTTTAAAATCTAAGGATCTTGTTGGAAAATAAAAGTATAATTATATTAATTAGTATAAAAGCATAATTAATGTGTACCTTTTTAATGAATTCTTATTATTTTTGTTATGATTAAAATCAACTTTAAGGGTCAATATTAACAAAATAATAATAAAAAACCCAAAAAAAATGTGTATTGCCTGTTATATACAGTTATATGAAGTTATATGACCTAAAAAGAAAAGAATAAATATTTAGTGATAAAAAAAGAAAACTATTATTACACTCATTAATATAAATGTAGGATAAATACATTGTGAAATACATTATATTACCTGACAAAGGAAAAAAAAAACATAACTCAAAACATATATTTTGTTGTAAAGTTTTTCTTCTTATTTTAAATTAATTACTAAAGTCGTTTAGAAATAAGGACAGTTTTGCACTGACATGCAGTTAATTTACTAAATAAAAGTATCAGACTGATTCAAAGTCAAAAAAATAAATATCATAAAGAGATATAAATATTTACTGTTCAATTAAAGCTAATTAAAACTGTAGAATATTTTAATTAAAGAGTTTTATGCGTTTATTATGTCATAAACATAATAGTATTCATTAATTTATTTTAGCGTAGAATGTACGGACAGTACAAAATAATTTTACGTTATTCTTAATTACAAATTATGATGATAAATTTATTGATTTTTTTTAAACATTATAATATATTATTTATTATTATTATTTTAGTTTTACCTGAACAGTTTTATAACTAGTTGTTAGTGGCTTGCAAGAGGGTGAAGTTGGGTGTGACTGGAGGTGACCTTTTCAAATTAAACAAGTAGATGATAACATGGGACCCACCACACATCAAAATAATACTAACTTTACTTCTGCCATAACGTCTTAATCTTCCTCAACAGGGCAAAAAAAGGTCAAATATTTTTCCTCTAATAATATAACAAATATCTTGCCTTTTCAATTAATAAAAAACAAACAAAAACAAATTCCATTTCTTTCTTTTAATAACAAACACCTTCAAAAATCTCTGCCCAATAAGACCACACACCACCTACCTACACACAAAAACATCCAAATACAGCAAACTCATCATCACACAAATATGCCCACAACATAATAAATTTTTTCATTTATTTATTTATTTTATTTTATTTTCAAAATTTTAATTATTAAATTAATGTTTAATAAATGACCATTATGACTCGTAGCAAAAATTAGAAAATAGTAATGAATGTTACCGAGGTTGAAAACACGAGGAGTCCACCCGAAAATAAATCCAAATCTAGGACTCTTGATAAGCAAATAGGATATAACAGCTGTATAAGTCATTTCGCTTATCAAAGACATTATAAGTACATTGACTTATCTAACTACTTATAGTTATGATATAATAAAGTCATGATTCCATCTCATCTCGTTCTCGCGCACACGCTATTTAAACTGTCTGATACCATAATTTCGTTGCTCACAACAATTCTTCTCTTCTCTCTTTGTCTATCTCCGTGTTCTCTTCCTTCTTCTTCTTCTTCAAATCCCTAGCCCCCTTTTCTTGTTCTTGTATAAATACTCAACCAGAAGAGCTCCAACACAAAAAAAGTTAGAGAGAGAAAGTAGAGCGAGAAAAATACTGAAACCCTCCCTCGCCATTCTCGTTCTGCTCCGACCCTCTCGATCTGCGCCAGGGATTCTCTGGCAGGTGAGAGCTCCTTCGCCCTCTCATTTTGTCTCTTCTAGCACGATTTTTCTCTCCAATTTAGAGTTCCTTGTGATTGTGATGTGCTTGTATATACGTATTTTGATGAATTTGTGGGTTTTGATGTATCGTCGGTTTAATTATGTTTTTCGATGTTCAGGTATTGTTGATCTGTTCTGTTCTAGATCTTTCGTGCGGTTTTTTGTTGAAGGCACCGTCATGTCTTCCCTCAGCAGAGAACTTGTTTTTCTCATACTTCAGTTTCTAGATGAAGAGAAATTTAAGGAGACTGTTCACAAGTACGCTAGTTTACGAAAATTTACACGTTTCAGTGTTTTTAATTTAAATTGTCAATTTATATTTTATATATATGTTAATTTGTGAACGTGAAGGTTGGAGCAAGAATCAGGATTTTTCTTTAACATGAGATATTTTGAGGATATGGTGACGAATGGGGAGTGGGATGAGGTGGAGAAGTACTTGTCTGGTTTTACCAAGGTGGATGACAATAGATACTCCATGAAGATTTTCTTTGAGATACGGAAGCAGAAGTACTTAGAAGCATTGGACAAGTATGTTATCTGTCGCGTTTAGCTGTGTTATTCTCTTCCAATCTGCTTACTTCTTAGTCATTTTCTTACTTGAAAATTGAATGGGAACAATATTATCGCAGGCAAGATCGAGCAAAAGCTGTTGAGATTTTAGTGAAGGACTTGAAAGTATTTGCTGCATTTAATGAAGAGCTTTTTAAGGAAATCACACAGTTGTTGACTTTGGATAACTTTAGGTATGAAGACGGTTATACTTGGATTTCATGTATTTTTGCCTGGTTTATAAATGTGTTTTTTCCTGGTTTATAATGTGGGTATTATAATTTTGCAGACATAATGAACAGCTATCAAAGTATGGAGATACAAAATCTGCCAGAGGCATAATGCTGGCTGAACTGAAGAAATTAATAGAAGCTAACCCCCTGTTTCGCGACAAACTTCAATTTCCAACCTTAAAGAACTCCAGATTACGGACACTAATTAATCAGAGGTTCTTAAATAACTCATATTGTGTGTCAATTTAATCAATCTGTTCGGTGATAACTTTGGTGATACTAAATTTTTTTTATTTGTATTGACTTGCAGTTTAAATTGGCAGCATCAACTTTGTAAGAACCCAAGGCCTAACCCTGACATAAAGACCCTTTTTGTGGACCATAGTTGTGGCCAACCAAATGGTGCGAGAGCCCCATCCCCTGTTACCAATCCATTAATGGGCGCTGTCCCAAAGGCTGGAGGTTTCCCACCACTTGGTGCTCATGGTGTAAGTAAAACAACAAGATATGCTTCATTTTTGTTTTACTAGTAAAGTCCTTTTGCTATTTCTGACTCCGTATACATTTTCAGCCATTTCAGCCCACGCCAGCCGCTCTTCCGACATCCCTTGCTGGCTGGATGGCAAACCCTTCTCCTGTTCCGCACCCTTCAGCTTCTGCCGGACCCATAGGTTTGGCCGCAGCTAATACTGCAGGTAAGCCCATAAGTAACTGTTTTTCAGTGTTCCTTATAACACATGGCCAGAGAATTGACATCAGCTATATATTACAATATCTGGTCAGCTATTGACCATAAGTATATTCACTTATATCATGACGGAGAAACACATGCAGTATTCAGTTGCAGCTAATGTTGCATCACTCATTTAACTGGATCCCAAACTTCATATATAACCAGACTGATTTTCTTTTGCTCTTTTTGGATTTCTACTTGTGATAATGCTAGCGGCTATTTTAAAGCGCCCCAGAACCCCTCCTACCAATAACCCAGCTATGGACTATCAAACTGCAGATTCAGATCATGTATTGAAGAGAACAAGACCTTTTGGAATATCAGATGAAGTACAGTAGCTGCTTTTTATTTTCTGTGTTTTATATGTTTAATTTGAAAATGAAAGTTTGGTTCTTATTTATACTCGAGTATTCATTTGTTTCATTGTTGTTTGTGTGCTTGGGCACCTGTTTGTGTCTGTTTTGGTGGTTGAGACTTTATAAGTTTGTGTAGCAGGAAGACTTGGCATTACAAATTACATTGTGGTAGTGTCTGAATTTGACACCCTAACCTTAATATACTATCATCATTGCATGTCCTAGTTATTGCAAAGCTGCCTAAAATGTGCTTACTCCTAACTCGGTTTAATTGCATCCTCTCCGGGGATTCTGCCTTAAGTGAAGCTTTGAGGGGACGTATTTAGGCTGTCCTATGTGTATAATCGTGTTAGGCCAACAGAGATATGGCCAACGTAGTCGATATAATATGTAGAACGTCCACCACACCTTATAAGTAGGTTTTATTGCATTAAGTTAAATGCAAGTTTAAATTCTAAGATTGTACAAGAGTATTTGCTAGATTCTTTGTTGGGCAACTTGCATCACCACACACCACGCCCATAGCCCTGGAATGTAGTGTTATTGAAAAATCGCCTTAATTGTTGTCATTTCTAACCAGGATTAATTGCAGCCTATTTGGGGACTGCTTAGATATTGATTCTTCAATTATGGATGGAAGGGAATATTTAATCAGGGTTTGCCTGGAAATGTCCTTTGTTGTGTTTTCATATGGTCCACTTTTACAACCGAGTTCTATTGACTTTTTTTTCTTCTAGTTTTCAAAATCCAAAACGTGTTCGAAAATGCTTTTTTGGCGAACCATTTGTCGTGTTTGTTAGCAGATCGAGAGCACAACTGAATAACAAGTGTTTTTCATCTGTTTGACAATATTTTCATTCCACGAATAGCATTTAAGTAGAGAACAGAGTTTCCTGTACAGCTTAGGTGGTGATTGATGTAATTTATGTTGCTGTGTTATGTAATGCAACAACTTGTTTTTCTATTCTAAGTTCTGAGTTTTATCCTCCTTACTCTTTGCAATGAAAAGTCTACCAGCTTACTAGAGTGATAGCTCATTGTATATGATAGATCTCTGGTAAATGTTTTCCCAGGTCAGTAATCTACCAGTAAATTTGCTTCCTGTTGCATACTCAAGCCAGAGCCATGGCCAGAGCTCTTATTCATCTGACGACTTGCCCAAGACTGTTGTGATGACTCTCAGCCAAGGTTCAATTGTCAAAAGTATGGATTTCCACCCACTTCAGCAAATTCTACTTCTTGGTAAGCCCCTTTTTGGTGTGTTAGTTTTGTCCTGATAATTTCTTCTCTTTCTGTTTGTTATACGTTATATCCCTTGATTTTATTTTGTTTATATTTTCTTATTAATTTCTGTTGATTGTTAGTTGGAACAAGCATGGGTGATGTCATGGTGTGGGATATAGGCAGCCGTGAAAGGATTGCACATAAAAATTTTAAAGTCTGGGAACTTGGAGCATGCTCTGTAGCTCTACAAGTATGACTCAATGAAATTTGTCAATTCTGCATAGTTTTGTCTTGTTTTTTGAAGACTGCTTCTCATGTGGTGATGGCTAATTCCCTGATTTTTTTATAGGCATCTCTTTCTAATGATTACTCAGCATCAGTCAACCGGGTGGTGTGGAGTCCTGATGGAACACTTTGCAGTATGTTCTAACGGATTTGTGTTGTGATGTTTGTTTTTTTTTTCCTTGAGCACACATTTGCTAGGAGTTAAAGTCTGATTTATCGTCACTGATATTTCAGGTGTTGCTTATTCTAAACATATTGTTCACATATATTCTTATCATGGTGGGGATGATCTTAGAAACCACCTGGAGGTTTGTTTTATCCCTTTGACTCCCATAAAATTCTTTATAAGCTCATTATTTTTCTATTAAATTTATGTCTGTTCCTGTTTACGTCCATTCTATTCATTGAAAGCAAAGGACCCGCCACTAATCTGCTTGATAAGTTTTGTGGTTCAGATTGAAGCTCATACTGGGAGTGTCAATGATCTTGCTTTTTCTTATCCAAACAAACAGCTCTGTGTTGTGACCTGTGGAGAGGATAGAGTCATTAAGGTTAGTTAGTTGGTGCATTTTGTAATAGCGATCAATATCAGTAGAAATCGATTTTAACCATTCAAGAGAAATTTTGCAGGTTTGGGACGCTGTTACTGGTGCGAAACAGTATACATTTGAGGGTCATGAAGCTCCTGTATACTCTGTATGCCCTCATCACAAAGAAAGTATTCAGGTAATAACTTATACAAGTGTGTATGTATGTTTGTGTGCACATGTCCATTTTTCTAAATTGAGAACTTAGTAAGATCAAAAAATGAAAAAGAAAAGAAATGTGCAGGGAGCAGTCAGACAGACACACTAAAACAAAAGAGAAATTTGGTAGATACTTTTGAAGTAGTAATCTTGCTCAAATGCCTTCACGTGCAAGGGACAAACATAGTCTTTTGCCTATAATAGTCAGCCTCTGTATATTCACATGTTTGTCTATGAATATTCTAGCTTTCAGAGAGCTTACATGTGGAATATTTCTTATCCAAAGTTATGTCCTTTCAATTTATTGAGGATGATGTTTGTGTAGTCACAACTCTAGCTCCAGCAGGTTTTTCCTGAAATGCGGAACAGTGAATGTTTTAATTCTTTGGATGTGTCTTGAACGTTTGCATATCTGAAATCAGAATTTGGGGGAGTGGGGATGCATTTAGAAATGGAATTCCCTATTCAAATAAAATGCTTATAATTCAATTTAATTGATTTCCTCTCCAAATCAACGTTTCTCTAGCTGACAGTTCTTTGCCACACCCAAAACAAAAATATGATTTCAAGTTATATTCAGGTTATATAATTCATAGTATTTGTTAATTCTCTGTGAGCCATATAGTGGTTAACTGGTTTATGCTTGATCAATAATAGCATTACAACATGGACAAATATTTTTTCTATCTGGAAGACTACTTGTGCTTGTGTTTTTTTTCAAATTGTTGGATGCTCTGGCCTTGATAACAAAATATTTTTTATAGTTTGTCTTTTATTTATATTTTTGAATGTGTTATAAAAATTTCAACTGTTTTCTGATATGGCTCTGCAGTTCATCTTCTCAACTGCAACTGATGGAAAAATAAAGGCATGGTTGTATGATAACATGGGTTCTAGGGTTGACTATGATGCACCTGGTCATTCATCTACTACAATGGCATATAGTGCTGATGGAACAAGGTTCGGAGATAATTGTTTGCCTCTTATATTTTCAGTTGCACTGTTTGATGCATGAACTAGTTTAATTAATTTATGTCTGTTTGTAGATTGTTTTCATGTGGCACGAATAAAGAAGGAGAATCATATCTAGTGGAATGGAATGAAAGTGAAGGAGCTGTGAAGCGTACATATCATGGTCTTGGGAAGAGATCTGTAGGTGTTGTTCAATTTGATACTACTAAGAATCGGTTCTTGGTTGCTGGTGATGAGTTTACGATCAAATTTTGGGACATGGATAATACAAACTTGTTGACAAGTGTTGATGCAGATGGTGGATTACAGGTAATTACAGGACTAACATTGTGTTTTATTCATTTAATGATGAATTCATTATTTAATAACACGCCTTTGAAATCTGCAGGCATCACCCTGTATTAGATTTAACAAGGATGGAATATTGTTGGCTGTCTCCACAAATGACAATGGAGTTAAAATTCTTGCTAATGCGGAAGGAATTAGGCTGCTTCGGACAGTGGAGAATCGTACATTTGATGCTTCTAGAGTTGCTTCTGCGGCTGTTGTGAAGGTAAAGCTATTGATATTTAGTTAATTTTCTGCAAGTATATCCTTCTGAATACTTCATGTTAATTCAGGCACCTACTATTGGAGCTTTTCCTTCTACCAATGTAACTGTTGGAACCAGCCTTGCTGAGAGAGCTCCTCCAGTAGCAGCAATGGTTGGGATTGTGAGTTGTTTCACACATAACTCAGTTAATGAACGAGGATTCTATTTCTCTGGTTGTTTAATTTTATTCTATTTTTCTTTGTAGAATAATGATACACGAAGTTTAGCTGATGTGAAACCAAGAATTGTTGATGAAGCTGTGGATAAATCTAGGATATGGAAGCTGACAGAAATTAATGAACCGTCACAGTGCCGCTCCCTGAAACTTCCTGATAGTTTGTCATCAATGAGGGTATTGTTAGACATACTAGAATCGTATATATTCAATCTTTTTTGGGGCATGTGAAGGCAATGCATAAACTTGTATTGTATTCTCACCGATGAATTCATCCTCCACTTCCCTATTGAATCACAAACATATCAGCAAAGCAAATATATTATTCGATATCTTGCGTATATAGCTTTTCTGTTCGCTTGTTGTGTTCAAAGTTTTAGTGGGATATTGCCCTCTTTTTTTTTTTTCTTTTTCTTTTTAGGTTGCATACTTCCAATTACAAGTTTACAATAGTTGTTCAACTGGTTATACATTTGATATTGTTTCAGGTTTCTAGGTTAATTTATACAAATCAGGGGGTTGCAATTTTGGCTTTGGCAACAAATGCTGTTCACAAGCTTTGGAAATGGCAGAGAAATGAGCGGAATCCTTCCGGGAAGGTAATGAGCATCTATTATACTTGTTTGTGATTACATTTCAACGTGTTAATGTCCTTAAGATTCTTAAAACATGTATTTCTTATTTAGGCCTCTGCAAACATTCTACCACAACTATGGCAACCATCTAGTGGAATGTTGATGACTAATGATATAAGTGATACTAACCCAGAGGATGCTGTGTCATGCTTTGCACTGTCAAAGAATGACTCATATGTTCTGTCTGCTTCAGGGGGGAAAATTTCCCTGTTCAATATGATGACCTTTAAGGTATGTAGCTTTCATTTTGCACGTTCTTATATTCTACTTCCTCCATTCTTATTTATAAGATTCAATTACCTAATTCATCATAATCAGGGAAAGTGGTTAATTTAGTTGATATCAATAATTCTGTCCTCTCTCTCTCTGCATATATATATATATATATATATATATATATTATTTTTTTTCTTTTTCAAAATCTTCCTTATCATCAACAGTCCACTCTTAACTAACTGTCTGCCAACCACTTGACTACTTCAGTTGGGTTATAAAGTAGTATTGCCAAAATGGACAGACTATAATCTATACAAAGATTTCGGCAAGCATCCTTTTGATGGTTTATTTTATTGTTCCCTAACCGTTGCTTCTTTGTTTAATTTTTTGTTGCAATTGTATATTGCGGTCACATTAATTTCTGTGAATATCAACTGCAGACAATGACAACTTTCATGCCGCCTCCACCAGCTGCTACATTCCTTGCATTTCATCCTCAAGACAACAATATTATTGCCATTGGCATGGATGACTCTTCCATACAAATATACAATGTTCGAGTGGATGAGGTATTATTCTATTCATGATTGAGATTACAGCTGTTGGTTAAGTTTCATAACTTAGTAATTTTCAAAAATTGATATTAGCCTCTCCTTCCTCCCTCCGTCCTAAACTCTGCCTAAAGATATCAGTTTTAGTTTCATTCACTGTGGGGTATTTTAAAAAACAATTGGCATTTACCCTTTTTCTTGTTTAATTTCGTTTCCATGTAGGTCAAAACCAAGCTAAAAGGTCATCAGAAGAGAATCACCGGTCTTGCCTTTTCTCACGTTCTCAATGTGCTTGTGTCATCCGGAGCTGATTCTCAGGTAAGGAATTTAACTTTAGCTGTTTGTCAGTAATTGCTAATGGCTGAAGCGACCTTCATGGAAGCAAGGGCTTTTTGTTTGCTGTGGCTGTCAGAAATGTTTCCTATGTGTCTTCTCTGTTCCACTGCAGTCATTTGCTATTTTTTTCTTTCTTTTTTATTATTAGGAATTGTAAAGGTATGTGACTGGGTCAAAAAGACCTCTTATAGTGACTGCTTTTGGAAGAATGTTGAAAATCATTTAAGTTATTCAATAGAAATCATGAAGGCATTCTCTTATTTTCTTTATTTCAACAGTTGTGTGTTTGGAGCACAGATGGATGGGAAAAACAAGCAAGTAAATTCCTACAGATGCCCAGTGGGCGACCTCCAGCACCTCTTGCAGATACTCGGGTCCAATTTCATCAAGACCAGACACATTTACTGGCTGTTCATGAAACTCAAATAGCATTATACGAGGCACCAAAGTTGGAATGTATAAAGCAGGTGTGTGCTACTTATATATTTAATTATTAGCTCTATTTGGCTTTCTTCATTTCAACGTGGTCTCTGTTAGCTTAACATTGTGCTTCATTGTTGTATGATTAGTTTTCGTCGCGGGAAAATAATCCAATCACACATGCTACATACTCGTGCGATAGTCAGTCAATATATGTAAGCTTTGAGGATGGAAGTGTTGGCATTCTTACCGTCCCGGCACTCAGATTAAGATGTAGAATAAGTCAAACTGCTTATCTCCATCCCAACCCAAGGTGCGTTTTTTTATCAAATGTAGTGAAAGATCTGTTATTGATATTTGATTTTCTGATACCTGATAAAATTTTCTTTGACAGCTTGAGAGTGTATCCAGTTGTGATTGCTGCACATCCCTCTGAACCAAATCAATTTGCTTTAGGACTTACAGATGGGGGAGTACATGTACTTGAACCCCTAGAGACGGAAGGAAAATGGGGTACTCCACCTCCAAACGAGAACGGTGCTGGTCCTAGCACTGCTTCAGGTGCCGCTGCTTCAGAGCAACCCCAAAGATGATGGATGGCACATTAAGATGATGATGATGTAGTACTTTCTTCTCTAAAAGGACCTTTGAGTGTGTGTTTGGTTGCATATGATCCCGCTCCCTGGTGCCTCCATTCGGGTTTGCAAAGGGAAGCTGCGGAACCTAGGTGTTTGTTTGTAGGTTAGGACAAATCAATTGAACCAATCACCTTTCCTAACCAATTTATGCTCCTGGGATAGGCATTGGCATTGGCACTGGCACTGGCAGACACATAGGATAACTGGCGTAAATTCGGCTGGAGTGTTGCAGAGTGGAGGGTCATTCTTATTATTTTTTTTCCTTTGGTCCTACCTTTCTTTGTGTAGTATTTTTTTAATATATAAATATATATAGTGAACTAGTTATAGTTTTCTTTTTCCAGCTAAAGTAACCTATTCTTATATTCAGTTATACTTTTGCCTTCTATGCAAAGATTCTTTTAGAACCATCCTTATGAGTTGGTTGAATGTTTCAGGCAACCATGGCTTCATTAATGGATTTTGTTTTTGGTTCATTCAGATTTAGCAATAACAATTATCAGATGACTACTACTACAGTAACGAAGGGCGCCCTCTTTAAACAAAATGGATGAAATTACATAGAAAAAGAAATTTAAAGGAAGAAATTCACGTTGAGTTTCTCTTCGTGCATTTTCTTTTTTTCCTGTTTCCATGTTTTCTTCTATGTTCTTTGTTCCCTTTTATCTTTCTAATTCCATGAGGGATTTATAATAATTTTACACAACGGAATCAAGTACGCTAAAAATCATTTGCAAAAACTATTGAACTAGCTTCTCCATTTATGCTCTAAATGGATATCATAAATTTACTATCTAGCATAAAATGAACTTTGTTCTCGTTGTGGAGTGTACAGACTAATGAACGATGGAGATGGAAATGGAGGGAATTCAATCATTGTCTAGGGCATAACTATCACTTGCCACTCTATCTAACGGGAAGTATACATTATATTGCGCGGGTTAAAATTTATGAAGACTTAGAAATAATATTTCGTTAAATATGGGGTAAGGTTCATATCATTCGTAAATCTTTATGAATTCGGGCAGGTCAGTTTACCATCATATCTACGAAGGGCATCGCTGGTATGGCTTAGAACTACGAATTTCGTCGAATTAACTGTTTACAAGCATCAACTGTACAACATCTGAAACATGCAAACAACCATCCAAGGCCACGAATTGGTTCTACTTCTATATATCCATAAGTTCGAAAGAACAAGTCTTCTGGTTTGCGTTGCAACTAATTCCGCCTTCGACCAGACTTTTTATTTCTCTTTCTGTGACCTGGAGATGACTCATAAGCCACAGGTAGGACTGTTCCATCCTTGATTCCATTTGAATCTGACATTTTATCAATTGTTTTTTGCGCTTCTAGAAAGATCTTGATGTCTCTAATCTGTATATCATATTTAACGCGTCAAAGAACAATATATTTAGAGAACTTCCGTACAAAGAATCATTATAGCTAATTGCAATACCTGTTCCTCCAAATCAATTATCCTCTCATTCATCGCTTTAGTTGATGTAGCTTCCCTACATGATTATATATTTAGACAGGTTTCAGAATGAAGTGTTGATCTGAAGTGAAAATTTATTGTTTACTGCTAGAGAACAAATTTAAACTATATGAAAAATATAAAGGCAGACATACCTCTCTTCAGCTTCTTTAACTTTCTTTCGCCAAATCTCTTGATTTTTTATGAGTTTCTGATTGACCTAGGTCAGAAAGAATGGCTAAATAGCATAGAATTCAAGTAAATAATATACCAAATGATATAGAGAACAAAGAACTTACCTCAGCAATGGCATTTCTTTCTTCTGTCCACTTTTCCAGTTGATTTTGGATATCCTGCATCTCAGAAGCTGCAGCTTTCTCGACTGCTTCAGTCATGGAACTTTCCATTTTACTTCTTGCCTCTACCAGTAAAGATTCATAATACTGAAACGAAAAAAGTATTAACATTACTAGATTTCACAAACACCACCACCAGTATTATTGACTCAAAGACCAACAACATATGGAAAGTATCAATAGCAATTGCGCCAAAGCCATTCATCATGAGACAAAGGAACCAGCCTCAATGTTCCCAATCACAACCCACACGAATAGTAATTTCATCACCCTCCAATGACACTCCAAGAATGTAATTTTCAGACAGAGTTGAAGTCATAAATAATCTGCAGTTCTGTTCTGTACATCCAATTCAAAGACTCCGTTTTATTCATATTTCTGAAAGAAATAAGGACAAAAGGTTAACTCACTTGTCTTTGTGTCTCCAACTGAGACGTAAGAAGACGGTTGTATTCATCCACAATCTGTTCTCATATTTAAAAATCAATTAGTGACCATGCAGGACAGTGAAGAGTGCAAAATTAAGAGTAAGATGTTAACAGCGAGACAAGATACATCAAGTACCACATAATAAACAACAACAAGCTGTTGAGATGTGGGATCATTAAATGATTTTATAACTTTCATACAAATTGCCTTTAAAAATTTCATCCTTATATTCTATTCGAATTAACTATTTGAGCCAATGTTCTACTACAAGATAGTATTTGCACCAAGGGCTATGTGAAAAGGGTGTCTAGTGGTAGTCATATGAAAGCATACCAGAGATGTCAAGGTTTGCTATTTCAGGCTAATCTGTCAAAGCAGGACGGTATATCCACCTGCCAATTCTCTCGATACTTTTATCAAGTATTGAATGCAGAACACACTCGATGTTTCGGAAAAATAAAAAATTATTGGACACTTTTTTTCTTTTAGAATGTAGGAGCATTAGTTGAGAGAAAATGTAGGACGATATAATATTCATGAATACAAGACAAAACGAAATACAAGAGTTCCGTGTATGACTAATTAGAAACATACTGTTTCAACTTTGCTGTTGAAAAGGGCCCCGTTAATTCCTAAATCTTCACGACATTCACACGTATCACAATCTCCTTCCAGTGACATACAGCGAAAATTCATCTCCTCCGACTTGCCATCAATTTTAGACTGGTTCTGGTTCAATCGGTGTACATAACTGTCACCCACATAATCCCAAATTTGTTGTGTTTTAAAATCAAGAGAATAGCAATGCTGAGTATCTTTCCAATGCTGAATAGCATGCCCTTCTTTATATCTAGATAAAAAAGAAAATTCAGTGTTAAAGTCTTCCCCGACAAAACAAAAGCATGCCATTTCAGGTTCAATGAATTGGGAATTGCTTATTATATTAATTAGGGGCTTTCATACACAAGTTATCAGAGAAAATATAAGAAATGTAATGTTTACCTTCCACATCCAACAAACCCACAAATCATACAAACCCAGAGATCATCTATAGTTCCACAAATAAAACAATTTGGTTTCTCATCCTGTTGCTGGCAGAATTGACAAACCTACAATATAAACAGCAAAGGCTCTTTACAATAGAATTCTGCATCGATAAGGCAATCCTTCCAACTGCGCTCCAAATAAAAGCACAGCTTTCATGCGACTTTTTGTGCAGGAAATTACAGCATAATGAACATGACATAAAACAATAGAAAACAATTCAAAAGCAAGGTGGTACTTAAAATTAAAAGAAAAAACAAGAAATAAAATTAGAAATTATTTTGTCAAAGTAAACAAATCATAAGGATTTGTCTCCCCTAATGTGAGATAATGAATTGCACTTCAGACAAAAGAGTGTGAAGTTATGATTGTTGATAGAAAAAGACATGCATATGTATACTTAATTATAGAGTTTAAAACCGAACATTTTAGTTTCCCAAGCATAACTCTTCACTCTATTTTCTAAAATGCAACTTTAAAAGAGACAAGTCCATGAATTAAATATCAATGGCGCATCTGTGTTACAAATTACAATCGATTGGAATGTAGTTTATCTGAAATCACATATGAAGAGATATATCTGCCTGACAATCTACTTCCTCATTTTTAAGAAAATCAAATTGAACAATATATTCCAGATTCTTAATTACTGGGAGTGGATTTTAATATCCCGGATGTGCATCAATAGGAGTCTACAGTCCATCTTGATGCATGAATTTGAGAAGATGAGATCAAAACATTTTTGCTATAAGTTTCCACCCACCTCACACCATTCATTTTGGACGTAGTGTGAAATCCTTATATATCATGATGATAACTGATGAGATGTCTAAGCAAATTTACAAGATACTTTTAACTCCAAAGACAATCCATCAAACATATTATGTTACAGAATAGGGAGCTTATGACAACCTGCTACCTGTACACTCTGTTTGGTAAGATCAAAATAGCACAGATGTGAGAAGAAGAGAAGATAAGTGAGAGGGTCCGAATGTCTTTCGCTAGTTAAAAAGCTGAAGCAATCTTTAAAAAATCATGTGGGGTTCATGGCTAAAACCTTCCACGCGCTTGGATGCTAAGAAAATGCGTGGTAATCGTTCTCACAAAGCCATATAAATTAGGTTGTGTTAAACAACATAAAATAAGCAACTTTTTTCTCCTTTTCCCTTCAAACCAAACTGTATTTTTTAGTCTATTACGGAATTCTCTTTCTTTCTCTTCTTACCTACTTACTTTCACTTCATCTATTCTATCCCTCTCTACCAAAACACTAGTAATTAACCTCCACTTTGTTTCATAGTTAGCCTATACAACCCAAAAACAATTGTAGCACATTAATGGCCAAGTCTCTCATAAAGTCTCACAACACTCCAAGTAGAATCGAGTTTAAACCAACACGTTAAGAATTTAGAATCACCTAAACCAACCAAAACCAGAAGTGTAACAAAACACGGAAAAATTATTTAAAGGTATGAACAACGTAAATACCTGGCAAGACAAGTACGTCCATTTGGAGACACAAGGGCATTGAAATGAGTGATCACAAAGTGTTGTCATTATTCCACTCGTATCAGGGTCCAATCTCTCTAGCGTTAACATAAAAGTAAAATACATAAACCCATAACCAATTCCTCACATCATTGCCAGGAACAAACAGAAAACAGAGAAAAAAAAGAGTCGCTAAACTCACCAAGACAAACTGGGCAAGTTGGTATTTCCGTACAACCAGGAGGAGGAGTCCCAGCAACTTCTGCATACTCCGAATACTCCACAGATTGCAAAAACAAAATATGGCACACCTCTGCCTAAATTTTGATTATCATTTGAAATGTTCGGAAACAGAAAACAAAATTGAAATGAGAAAAGGTCATCAAGATTAATTCACCTCAGCGGGAGAAAATTTCTTGCCATTGAAATAGCTGTAAAATTCATCGGCGGCGAACTGATCGGCAAACTTGATCAACACGCTATAGCGATCTTCCGTCCCGTCGTTCCTGCATGAAAGAAGAAAATGAATGGTTAGTTAGGTTTTGCACGAAAGGGGAGGGAGAGAGTGGAAATGAAGGGAACCTGATGAAGAGAAGGTGGTAGAAGTTGTCGAGGTGGGGCCCGCAGAAGGGGATAAAGTCGTGGAAGGAGAGGTAGTTAGGGACGGCGAGGATAAAGAGGAGAGTGGAGGGGGAGGTTTGGGTTGGGAGGGAGGAACGGGGAGAGGTTCGGAACAAGTGGAGTGCGCCTCTGCGTTCGCTAAATTTAGGGTTGTTGGATTGGGAATGGGATCGGAAGATGGTTTGGGGATCGAGAGGGTGGTCGGCGTCCACTGAGTGGACGCGGAGCAAAAACATGGCTCGCCGGAATTCTGAACTTCAACGACGGGTCTGTTAATGTGTACTGATAATGAAAATTGCTTTTCAGATTACAACCATTTTCATTTTTATAGGTTCGTCTGAAAAACGAAAATTAATTGAAAGGAACTCGCATTAATTTCTACCAAAATCAAAATTACATACGTAAATATATATTTAACTAATTGATTACATATTAAATAACCACAAAGCGTTAATAATTATAAATGCAGACGCTAACATTCGGATATCTGACAACATTTTTGCAGTAAAATAAATATAGCTAGTTCAAAAAGCTTTAACAAATAATTGACTTTCAATAATTTTTTCTTGAATTGTTTAACTTATATTTTGGAAGTAATTTAAAAACTTTGTTTGAGTACAAATAACGAAAAGCAAAAATAGTTAAAATGTTTATAACAATATAGACATTTTTATAGTGGATTGATCATTCTTAAATTTGTATTTAGTTTCATTTGAATCTACCACAAATAATATGTAGCACACTTAAAATATAAAATTTATTGAAAAATAAATCAGAAAAATTATTTAAGACATTGAATTCTAATAGATTAAAGAACAAAAGAAAACTTTTCTTAAAAAAACTTGTTCGATAACTCTTAAATTGATAATTCTTCTATAAAATATTAAGATGATCATAAAGATGAGATATCTTGAAATAATTTTGAAATTTAAAGTTTGTAATATATGTGAAATTGAATCTCAATATTTACTGATACTTTTACGGCTCTAATGCAGCTTAATGTTATTTAAGATTAACCAGATTTTTTTTTGGTTGAAGAAATGATTTGAAAAAATAAATAAAAAGAAAACACAAAAAATAAAAAAATGAGATTGTTTTTAGACTAATCCGATAAGAAAGTAAAACAATTTTATTTTCTTTTATATTTTTTATTTAGTATTTTAATGTTATTGTTAGTTAACTTTAATTAAAAATTTGTTAATTTTTAAAAATTTAATAAATAATTATATTATAAAAGGTAAAACTAGAAGTATGAAATGTGAATATAAAAGAGAAAATACTTTTTATATATATAATAATAATTATTATTATATTTAGAGTTTATAATAATTAAATATTTCTTTTCATTAGTTTTTTATTTGTTTTCTTTTAAAGATCGATGATATTTATTTGCAAAGTATTTGAAATAGGAGATGTGGATAAGGTATGGGTACTAGTTTCATGTAATCTACTCATTGAATAAATATTTGTCTCGTACCGTTTATATACGTGCGAGATATTCATTATTAGGTATTCACATATTTTTTTATCCATGTTACCAATAAGTATTTATAAAAAAAATTAAAATATTTAACAACGATCTTAACCATAAATTCAAATAAAATATAAAAGATAACATTCATAAAGTTCAAATAAAATCTAAATAACTTCATTTAAATATAGTGTTGAGTAATAATTTACAAATTAAAATTAATTGATAAAAAATAACTCATTCAAAATTAATATATTAATAATTTAATTATATTTTTTTAATTTAAATTAAATTGATACAAATATTCAAATATATAAATATTATGATACTCGTACCCACATTATTAATATATAATTATAAAATATATCCGTAATTATTAGTTGTAGGTATTTTATAACATTCTTTTCTCATCCATTACTAATTTTATTTGTAGGTACTGTGTCAGTGTAGATTATTTTTACATCCCTGCTCTTAAGATGATGTGATGGTAGGTAATACAACGTATACATGTATTATTGGCAACCGTGTTTGTAACGTTTACTTTCTCATGCCCAATTAGATGCTATCATAACACAAAACAAAGTTATGTTTCCACATTTCTTATAGCCTAAGATATGTGATCAAATAAAATCATTGTACAAATGCCAAATGAAACTCTCCACAAATGTTAAATTTGAAACTAATCTTTTTATAAATAATAATTCTATCTCTTTAAATGTTAAAACAAACATTTCATAACGTCAATACAATATGTTAAAAATTAATTAATGTTCTATATATAACTGAGGTTTTAGAGTTAGGAAGTTGAATTAAACTAATGAAATATATGCAGATATTTTCCGAAAAGTGGAGGATCCCACAGCAAAAATACATGTAAAGAAAAAGATATTTTAAGTCTTTACTATTTCAAAAAAAAAAAAAGTATTTACTATACTTTTCATCCGTTGAGTGGATAACAACGTCAGCACGACCCGTTTCGCCGACACACCGTCGTATCATTAAGACAATTTAATTGGAACATATAAAGTGTTAACTATATAATCAAGTATTTTAAGTTAATAACAACGAAAATTAATAAAATTAATCTTTAATAAACCTAAATTTCATAATGCAAACCTTCTGTAATAATAAGACATGGCAGCGTCTTTTAGAAAATATTATCAATATACCAGATTTTCATTAGTTATGAAAAATTTTCTCCTATTTATTTATCAAGACAAAACATAAAGACTCATACAATATTAAATAATGATTTAATTAAATTCTTTATTATATATTAATAACACCGGATCATTTAAGTGATTGATAAAGTAATTGGTCACTTTAATTTTAAATAAAGTGAAAATAATAAAAAACGTAGACAATCAAAATCCTTTTCCCCATTGATTACGCGGTTTCGCAATCTCTGCTTTGTCTTCCGCTTCTCTCTTCTCTTTCTCTTTCACTTTCTTTCTTTCTGTTACAAATCACAGGTCACAAAGTTAAACAAACATACGCACGCTGCATTGATTTGATCACACTGCACACAAAAAAACACAACGCACCACTTCATCCACTAACACAAGACAACAAATCCTCCGTCCCCTTCGCACGCTGTTCCACCCTCTGTCTCCATCACACTCAGGTAACCTTAAAACTCAATCCCACAAAAATAAAAATCTGAAATTTGATCTGAATTTCGCTTCCGCAAAGCGAATCAAGCACCCATTATGGCATCGAGCACAATCCGTAAGGCGATTGGTGTGGTGAAGGACCAAACCAGCATCAGCATAGCCAAAGTCGCCGGTAATTTGGCCCCTGACCTCGAAGTCTTGGTCGTCAAAGCCACGAGCCATGAAGAGGTTCCTGCTGATGACAAGTACATCAGAGAAATCCTCACTTTGACATCGCATTCCAGAGGCTACATCAGTGCTTCTCTGATCACCATTTCCAAGAGGCTTACAAAGACTCGTGATTGGATTGTGGCTGTTAAGGCTCTCATGCTTGTTCATAGACTCCTGGTGGATGGCCACCCCGCGTTTGAGGAGGAGATCGTGCATGCCACTCGCCGAGGGACCAGGATTCTCAACATGTCCGATTTCAGAGACGAGGCGCATTCTAGTTCTTGGGATCACGCGGGGTTCGTGAGGCTTTACGCGTTGTATCTTGACGAGAAGGTTGAGTTTGTGGCGTATCGGAGGAAGCTCAGAGGCGGTGTTGAATCTGAGGAGTTCAGGGAAGAGAGAGAGGAGGAGAGTAATAAGAGGAGTGAGGTTACTCCTGTGAGGGAAATGAGAGCTGAGAGGGTTTTGGAAAGGTTGAAGCATTTGCTGCGGATGCTTGATCGTGTCTTGGGCTGTAGGCCTAGTGGTGCTGCCAAGAACAACAGGTTGGTGCTAGTTGCGCTTTACCAGGTAGTGAGGGATAGTTTTAAGTTGTATATTGAGGTTTGTGATGTTTTGGGGGTGTTGTTGGATCGGTTCACGGAGATGGAGTATGTGCATTGTGTGAAGGCTTTTGATTCTTATGTGGGTGCTGCCAAGATGATGGATGAGTTGGTGGGGTTCTATGGTTGGTGTAAGGATATGGGGATCGCAAGGTCTTCCGAGTACCCTGAAGTGCAGAAGATCACTGACAAGCTTCTGGGGACACTGGAGGGTTTCTTGAAGGAGATGAGTAACAGGCAAAAGAGCCCGGAGAGGAAATTAGAGATGAAGGTAATAATAACTGTGAATGAGTCAGAGGCAGAGGCAGAGGCAAATATGAATGAGGTGAAGGCTCTTCCAGCACCGGAAAGTGAGAGTTTTAGACCTGGAGAAGCCCCTTCAGTTGCACAGCCGAATAAGGTGGTTGGTTCTGAAAAGGAGACAAGTGATCTGGTGGATCTCAGGGATGATGGGGTTTCAGCTGAGGAGCAAGGGAATAAGCTGGCTTTGGCATTGTTCTCTGGGGGTGCAACGGTGAGGGGTGAAGGTTCCTGGGAGGCGTTTCCTTCAAATGAGGAATCGGAAGTGAAATCTGCATGGGAAACAGCAGCTGCTGAAGTTGGTAAAGCAGATTGGGAAGTGGCATTGGTGGAGAACGGTAGCATGTTGTCAAAGCAGAAGGGTGAATTGGGAGGGGGGTTTGATCCGTTGTTACTGAACGGGATGTATGATCAAGGGGCAGTGAGGCAACACGTTAGCACTAGTGAGCTAAGTGGCGGCAGTGCTAGTAGCGTGGCACTGCCTGGACTCGGGAAGAGGGGCACTCCAATTCTGGCTTTGCCTGCACCGGATGGAACAGTTCAAGTTGTGGGAGCGCAGGATCCGTTTGCAGCATCGTTGTCGGTGCCGCCACCTTCATACGTGCAAATCGCAGACATGGAGAGGAAGCAGCAGTTGTTTGTGCAGGAGCAACAGGTGTGGAAGCAATATGGGGTGGATGGGATGCAAGGGCAAGTGGGTTTGACTAGAGTTGGTGGTGGTGCTCCTTCTGGTTACTATGCCACTGCACCGCAACCTATGATGCCTTATGGAATGCCTCAATTTGGTGGAGGCTATTATTACCAAGCACCCTTTTATTGAATTCGTGTGAGGGAGGGATTGTTTTGTGCGATGGACACAGGGCCTTCGAACTCTATTTTTCTTCTGTCTTTGCGTTCGGGATAACATATATGTTGAAAAACTATTGGAAGAGTTACATACTCGCTCGCCATGTTATAAAGAATATGTTGTATAATCAAATATTTAAATCCATATATATATATATATATATATATATATATATATATATATATATATATATATATATATATATATATCTTTACTGGTTCTTCTCTACCTGCCATGTAATTTTGACACGGCCAATGAGATGTTATTCTCGTAGCATATATAATGTGCGACAATGTCACTACCTAAACACGTTTCTAAACAATGGCGGTGGCTCACATAAAAATGGACCCACCTACCTACCTGATACCTGCGTCTACTTATAGCACAACCAAGGTTGGGTGGTGAGATTAAATATCGAAGGAGTAGAGTAGATTTTGTTTTAGCTTCCATTAACATTATAAAATTTAAATTTCTTTATTTATTTTATTTTATTTATTACTTCAATATTTTATTTTAATTATTTATTTGGATGTTAAATTGTACAAACTAAAACTCTTGCAATAGCATATATATACTTTATCCTTTTGACGACAAAAAGGTATATTATACGAAAAGGCAGCATAACGTTGGTAGCATATTACCGTCGGTAAGCAAAATAAATGAGAGAAGCACTTAAACTCATCAAACACCGTAAAAAATCGAGTATAACAATTAATTAACACAATAGAATTAACATACTATTTTCACGTTGCATGCAGATACAGATGCAACCCTTCTCCTATGAATCAAATCAAATACAAATACAATTTAATGATTTGATGCCTACAAAATTTTATATATAAGAGCTAAAAGGGGTCAATTACCCCATGTAATTGCAACTTTTAAGTAAACAGTTCAGGTAAATCATTTTAACTGCAATTAATAACAAGGGGCTCTGGTATCCGCCTCCCTCCAAGACTCCTTGTCGCTCTATGCCATCCCTCTCGCAATTATACACACTTTTTACAACAACATAGGCAATAACATCCATCCTTTGACACAAAAAATGCAGGCTTCAGGTGGTACTGGAATGGGAATCAGCCCAATACTTCTTTTCATGGCAAGAGTTGATCAATTCAATAATTTTTCCATGAATGTAAGTGAGAAAATCGAATTCATTTCATAAAGCACTCAATTTTGGTAGCTCCTCCAACACTTAGTCAGCGAAAGGCTGCGAATCCATGCATAGATGCACCAATTTTCTTTGATATTGTCCAAAATATTCATCAACTGCAATGACATCTTCATTCTTTGGATCTAAAGCACGCAAGTTTAGTAGCTCATCATTGACCGATGAACTTGATTCTTCGTCAGCAAGGTTAGAAACTATTTCTGCATGTGTTTCACGGCATGCAAGGATAAACATTGCAGCTGTGTCAGGCAGCTGAGCCTCACGAAGAGCAGCCAAAGCCTCTTGCAGTGCACCAGCAGCAACGTACAAAATTAGGGCCCTGCATCGGGTCATTTGAGATCAAAAACAGAAAAGTCCAGCAAGAAGATAAAATTTATAGAAAGGAAAGCGCTGGTACCTCCAGATATTATGTTCAGTGTGCAGGACGTGTCCAGCCCATCTTTGCAACACCCTGAAAGAATAACAAAACGTAGGGAAGATCTTCTAGTCATGATGGTATTCAATTGAAATGTTATTTTTAATACGAATGGGGGAGTCGGCAACCACTGGAAAGTAAAAGTTAAATTTTTTGTAAAATTCAAAATGGTTCTAGAAATTAGACAACAGAATACTTAGAGATGTGATATCATAAATACTAATGCAAAATTTATCCATTAATAATTTTGTCATTTAGCCTGTGGATTGGAGGTTATTCAGTCAGTTAATGTGAACAAAAATTATGTTATCAAGAACAAGTAAGAACCTTGCATAATCTGACCCCTTCAAGTGCTTAGCGGCCAAGGTTGCAGCATCAGTCCAGCACCCAGCATCTTGTAGCTGCATAAGATATGGCATTGCATTTCTCTTAGAAAATCAAGCCCATTATAGAGATAACCAGACTATTAATTTTTAATTTGCAAAAGCTAACTAAGTATTCATTGAATTTTCCAAAAAATCCAGAATTTCTAATTAAGCTCTATTTTCAGAAAGCTTCCTCGGTTGAACTTGCATAATAAGAGTTTATTTTTGAAGTTCATAGATCTATTTTGTTGTATTTTTCATAAAATGAAAATCCTTTCTTGACAAAAGATTCAGTTTTTTATTTTTTATTTCCTATCATGTGTCTACAGGCACAAGATAGAAAACCCCTTAATTAATGTTGGAACCATGCTTAGCAGATCCTGCAGCAAAGAAAGTTGGCATCTGCAGATTTCAGTCGTTAATGTGATCCATCAACTTTGAAAAGCATCCATTAAGATATCATAAACAAACATTATATGATTTTCCATAAATTATTGATATTAAAAGAGAATGCAGTGCAAGGAAGTCTGTAACATTCAAATTTTAACAGTTTAACCATTTGTTGTCTTGAATATTTTACACTGAATTCAGACAGATGTGCTACTGAGTAGAGGATATAGTACACACAGAAAAGGAACTACCTTACCTAAGATGTTTAACTTCTTAACACTAAAATTCAGCAGCCACTCTTTCCCATATATATATATATATATATATATATATATTGGTTAAATATGTTTTTGATCATTTAACTTTTAATGAAAAATGTATTTTGTCTCTCTTGAAAACTTTGATCCAATTTAGTCCCAATTTTAGAAATGTATGAATTTAGTTCTCAGAATGTAACAATGTTAAAAATGCATCTACAAATGTCAATTAAATTTATTTATTTTAATGAATTACATTGAAATTTTTTTCAAAAGTTATTCTTCTTCCTCCACGTCTCAACTCCACGATTTCCCTTCTCCATTGCCATTGATCATCTTTTCTTATCACCTAGGCACAATCATCACAACTCCATCTTTACACAACACTCAGGATATGATCTTGCTCCATCATTTATTCACTACACCCTCAGCGCCCTCCATTCCAACAACTTCCATAGAACAAAATACCATAAGAGAAAAACCCTTTGGGGGAGGCGCAACAACATAGGACCTATGGAAGCAGGAGTCCACACGAGGGAAGAGGAGAAAAACCCTTTGGGGTTTTCTATTCTGTGAGAAGACGAACCTCTTTGAATTTCCTTTTTTCAAAATCTTTTTTTATTGAATTCATTCAAAAAAAAGTTGATTGACATGTGGATAATGAGGTGTCCAAACATTATATAGTCCATGGTAACGGACTGTTAGACAGCTCAGCAAATTCTTAACACTGTTAAATTTGGAGGACTAACTCCAGACATTTTTAAAATTGGGGAATTAAATTGAACCAAAGTTTTGAAGAGAGATTAATTTTAATTTTCACTACAAGTTAAGGGACCGAAAACATATTTAACCTAATCTATTTTTAATGATAGATAAAATTATATATCATGAATCTGGTTATTATCTAAATGGAAAAATTAAATTTTCCTAACTAAACTTGCCCTTGAAAATCACCAAAAAGTAATACCATCAAGCAACCAGGCTCCTGTTTACAAGTTGGTAAAATTTCCAAACTGAAACCAGCTTAGAGACCTTTTAAATTATGTGTATCCGTTTGATGGTAAATTTAATAAAGCAGGGAAAGTAAACAAAAAATATTGTGAATGCAGCCTGACCTGAGAACATGCTTCTTGATATCGTCCAACAGCGCATAGAAGATGCGTGCCAGAGAGTGACCTGTCAGCCCTCACCATGTTGGCTGCAACAACCTAAAAAATACATCAGATGTTATGATACACTGAATATATCAACTATATTCTTGGATGCCTAAACACATGTATGCCACAGTTATACTCACCTTCACAGCAAGTTCATGAAGAGACCTTGAAACAGCAGAAGAGAGAGCAACAGCACGAAGAGCGTTGACATAGAAGTAAGAGCTCTCTGGAGGTGTAGAAAGTGACAAACTAACTGCAGCTTCTAGATTTCCAACAGACACAAGCCTGCGAGCACCAAAAAATAAGTATTATAATTAGAGTATAATCTCATTGAAAATAGCAAAAGAAAAGAAACTTCACTGGTTTCTATCACAGCATTATCTTTTCTGTTTGAACAACACACCACTTTGTGAAGTGAAGGACCACAAATACAATATCTTGGATATTATAATATCAAATTATGCAGTCCTAAAAAACCGAAGGATTTGGACTACAACTAAAATACTTTCTAACATTATGTCACACTAAGACATATGTTGACACTCCCAACAAATCAATAAAAAGAAATGATGAATTTACTCACTCATGAATACGTTTCTGAATAGCCTCTTCACCTTCTAATTTTTCATGCCAGGAAATTCGATCACTAGCAGTTTTCCACAGCTCTTCTCTGTCAAAAGCCATTAACCGTAGTTGTCCTCGACTCTGCTAACCAGAAAGCTACAGTCAGGTAAAGAATCTGGCACTCAACTTTAACAGCAACTTCAAAAATTGGAATGTGGGGCACTACAACATATATCACCGGATAGAAACTTAAAGGAAACTGTAAGACATCATACCAATACATCTCTCCCTGTTTCTTCTGTCGGTTTTCCTTTTGGTGATATCCGAGAGTGCACAGATGTCCCATTACCAACATCAGAGATAGGTGCCGCTGTGGAATTTTTTGGTGGATGCTTTCTCAATAACTTGTTCATGAAATGTTTAAGTGCACGAGGCAACTGTAGCCAAAACAGAGCTTCTGAGGATTCACCAAATATAGTAGCTGCAAAAGCAAACTTTGCAGCACAACCTTTATCCACAATACTTGCATAGAACTTTGCTCTCTCATCGTCAAGAATGCAACCTTCAGAAATGGACATATTGGTAGCTTTTTAAAACACCAAAAGTATACAAATGGCAAACGGAATAATTATCATTATTAAGAGATATATACCTTCTTTTCTATATGGTTCCAATATTTTCAAAAGCATCTCCGGCACCACTGAGTCGCCAAGAGGTGGAATGTTGATCATGTATGTGCGAAGATCCCCTGTAGATGTAGGAGTTCCTGGAAGTGAGTGAGGCCTCTTTTCTATGGTCGTACTACAAGTATTAAACCAAGAAGGTTTAACACCCAATTGTAAGATCATGCGCAACGCCTGTAGCAACATTAATACATATTAAAATGTAGTACTATAAAAAAATCACAAAGAGCTGATGACCAATGCAATCGTAATTTGTACAAAACTAATAAAATTTGTACAAGTATTGCAAGAACGAGTAAAAGAAAACCCATTTGAGTGAATTATACAGACAGACTAAACAGGGATTATGGTTAACTTAAGTTCAAGGGAAGTGGAATATGAAATTCAAATTTGTTTTTTCCAGTAAGAGATTTTGTTGATCTTAAATGAAAACAGATATCATATTGCCATGACATGAGAAATTCAAAAGGATTCACACTATATGAAATCATTTCCATTTCATTCTTTAATATTTTCATGCTACTTCTCATATCCATCATTGACATGAAATCCGGTGTTCACAATATTTTTGTCTATAAAATGCAGACATTCACTGTTGGAGTTGGGTATAGAACTTTCGTAGCAAAGAAAAAATATTTTAGTCCATTATGTAGAATCACTAAATTTAGTTACGATCACTACCAGGGCATGTGGTGAAGGAAGTAGTATGGGACAACATATAGGCATTGACCGGAATCTCTCCTTTGTATTTCTGATGTGGAGTGCATAACCGGATCGTTTATCATTTCTGCATGAAAAGACGTGTAATTCACAGTCAGTCCGTTTTTAAAACCCCTGAAATTGGGACAACTATTATTAGCTCTCATCTAGATGATGTCGAATACTTGGTGATTCATTCACCTCGAAAAGAATACTAAAACTTCAAAAGGTTAGAAATATAATGAACTAAATGTCTCTTACTGTTGCACTGCATGTGAACACAAATATGTTCAACATTGCACGCACAGAGGACGGATACCAGGCTATATATTTAAAATGGAGGATAAGATTGGATTAACTGAAATAAAATTATCCATCCATGGGTGATTATATGACTTAGATTAACTCCTCTCTCCCTCACCTGTCGTGCCATTACAAGATATGTCCCCCTATATAGTCAAAAACATAGATGGATAGATTGAATACAGACAGATTTAAATACAACAATTAGGTGGCATCACGTCATTTATCTGAACACAGTTTTGATCAAGACATTTAAACGTCAAGATGAACGATTTCATAATTGCTAAAAATTAGTCCAGGTCACTAGAACACCATTACGACCACCAATCATATGTTTATATTGATGATAGTAATAATAAAAACAATAATAGCAGTAATAACAATAATACAAAAAAAATCATTTTTTTATTAGTGATTTGTGGCACTTACGCATTAATTTCAACAAGACGAAAGCTACCATCTGCTCCAGCAATGCACAATACCAGAGGATCATTCTTATCAGTTCGCAAGGGCAACCAATCAAGTTCCAATACAAGGGTTCCAGGAAATTGGGGTTGCAAAAGTGAATTGGCTAAGGGGTCTGGCGAATCCTGCAAAAAAGCATGTTGAGTTTTATGATCAAACAATTACAATATATGTTCCCAGCATTCCAAAAAGGGAAAATTTCTTTCCGACCTTTACTTGTTCTGCCCCAAAAAAGATTAATGAAAAATGAAAACCAGCAAGCTTTTTGGCCCTAATAAATTATTAGACTTTGCTCGAGTCCTTAATAAAATTTCTACTTTGTTTTTTCTACCTAGATCATATTACATGGCACTTTAAATAATGAAAGAAAGTGATTCAGATAAAAATTTTGGGAACAACAAAAATATTTGCTATTTTATCAAAAACTAAAAACATATTTAAACCACATAATAATATTAAGTTTATCAGTATTCAACCCCGCGTAAAAACCAATGTTACATAAAAATTAACCAAAGCTATGAAAATGTTCATAAGCATAAGCTGTACAAATATATAAGCCAAATATAACATGAAAGAAAAATTAAGTTACATCAATGATCCATAAAAACAAATAAAAACGTGAACTCCCATCTTACCAAATCAAATACAGAAAAAGTATTATCATAAAAAAGAACAGCAATTCGCCCCCGACTCTGGTCCCCGGGAACAAAAGGTGAAAATTTGATTCGCCGGATTCCTTCTCTGTGAGTGTTGAATGAAGAAGAATGTCCAGTCACCACATCCCACCATCTTATGCTCCCTGTTCTGTCTCCCATGACCTGTAAAACTAAATTGGTTAAAATCATCATTCAATATATAGCAAAACTGAATTAAATAGATATATAGAGAATGAATTCTGAAGTAACGATGCATACCACATGAGGCAAGCGGTAGGCCATTGCTGTTATCAATCCCTCCGATGATACAAATGAAGAAGCGGGCCATTTTGGTCTGTAGAAAATTTACTTAATCAGAGAACGCGAGCATAAAGGAAGGATTGCATATCTATCAATCCCAGAAACAGGCATACCAGCCAGCTCTTAAACGCTATAGCAGCATAGCAAAACCGGGTTGTCACTATTTTACTATTATAACTTATAATACAACAATTTATACTATAATACAAACAGTCAAAAAGAAAAACCCTAAATTAAAGAAAATTATGATAAATAATAAGTCATGTCACAATTTACACTCTCAATGACCATCAACCTAAGAACAAAGTAACAAACTAAAAGAACTGATAAACTAAGTTAAATATAATAGAAAAGAAACACAAGAAAATTGATAAAATTACCAAAATATTAGTTGGAAAAGAAGAAAAAACTGAACACAGTAAAAAATGGGTCTGTGAAGTGTGAAGGAAAAAGGGTCGTCAAAATAGAGGTAACTAGTTGTAAGAATGGCCAAGGAAGAAGGGTTTCAAATTCTACAAGTTTTTAAAGCAAGAAAGTACTAGGCTACCCCAAAAAACTTATTGACATTGTTTCATGGGTAAAAATGGGTTTTCAAAACTTTTATATAAGTGGCTGCACTTTAGTGTGCAAAAAGCAACTTTTGCCTCCATAATGGCTGTATTGAAAATCACTTTGCTCTTTGAATCCTGTAGCAGCCTAGGCCCCCTTGACTTCGCTACCCCACTATAGCACACTAATGACTACTATTCTGAAGTGAAGAAAAAGCACTACAAATTAATAGATTATAACAGAGACCAACTACTAATAAGTAATAGCTGCCAAAAAGAATGACAAAACAAAGAAACTTATCTGTGCTTTGATGATGATTAAATAATGATCAATGCATATTAAATGGCCCCATATATCATTTAAAGCGACACCATTGCAGTAATAAACTTTTTTTCATCATTGAATAAGTTCACACCTGAAATCACGAATTCTTCGACCTTGCACTTCAAAAACTCCAAGTGCCCCATTCACCAAAGCAAATGCAAAACTTTCAGACGTTTCATCGTGAGATCCCTCAGTACTTGAACCCTCTGCTTAAGGAAATCAACATCACTCATAACTCATAAGCTATTTTAATCATGCGCAAAAAATAAAGGAATCGTTAATTCTATATTAGCAGCTATGCTAATAATATCTAGGAACTTCAAGCAAACAACTTACTTGAATCAGAAGAGGAAGTTTTGGAAACGTTAGGTGCTTCATCTGATGTTCCAGATGCTTGATCTTTAGAAGGACGTGGGACTGTTGGAAGAGTCCATTCCAGTACAGTAAATGGAAGAGCTAATGATCTAAGCTACATAGATAGAGCAAGCATTATAAATATCCAGATAGAGAACATGTAGTGTCACCGAAAATAAATAACTATTCTACAGATAAAGAAAAAAGGAAAATGTAGAATTTGGAAGACTCCAAATTAACCTTCCTAATTAAAAAGGAAAACACTATGTAAAGCAGGGCTTTGAAATAAAGAAAAAAAAAATGAAGTCATCATTCATGAAAACAGGAAATTAATTCGTGATAACCAAGTTCTACGTGCATTCATAACAAGAATATTAGGAGGAAAATGTAGATATGCAAGAAGGTATTTAGATCTGCAGGAATATTACCAATGTTCTACTTCAAATTTAGGAATCCTAATTATTGTGTTATATGCAGTCAAATTCTGAAAATAACTCTCATTTGTTTTTGCGTTCCTCAGTAGTTTTTCCATTCTATGGAATACTTTGTTTGTCTTTTAGCAGTGAATAGGTTTGCACCAAGGATCTTCAGAAGTTCCATAGAGTTAATTTTAAGAGGTTTTGGAAATAATACAGATGATAAAGGGCGTTGGCAAAGTTCTCAATTTGTAGATTTTTGGTGTATCTGGTAGGAAAGAAATGCTAGATTTTTTATTTGGGGATTGTTGCCTATCAAGTTCATTTGAGTGTTACTTAGCTTCTTGGTGGTTGCTAATGGTCTTTCTAGGGAAGGGGTCTTTTGTAGATCTTTAATGAGATTAATGAGCTGTTTTACATGTTTTGTGATTTAGTCATCCTCTTTCTTGACATAGTTATCATAATTTATTACTTCTAGCTTTTGTTATCTCTCCCTTCCTTCTTAATAAATTTTCCCTTTATATATCAAGGGGAAAAAAACAATTCCAGTAAAAGACAGGAAAAAAGGTGCCATACAACAGTCAAGGAAAACTTAGAAAAAGAAGGGGAGAATGATGGTGGCAAAAGCAGGTTAGAAGAGAGAAAAAGCCCAGGGACTTCAAGTACATAAACCAACTTACCATGATGGGATTTTTAGTCATTGCCCAAACTTCCACAGGTGCATCACGAAACAAAATTAGAAGATACCTGAAATATTATGGATATCCAACTATTGAGAGCCATTATGTAATCACAAATCTATATATTAATACAGGGTGGAAAAAGATAACAAATCCAGGATGGAAAGGACATATAAACATTTAGTACAAGAGTTTGATAAAATTGAACTAATACTTCTGGCATAGATCCCACCTTCAAAAAGAGGGAGGGTGGGAGGAACTTGTTTCTTTTGCTATTGTTAGATATATTGTGTTTCATGTTAATTAGGGAAACATTGGTCTATTGTTTATTATGGAAACATAGACATTGTTTGATATTGGTAAATATTGTTGATATTGTTTGTAACAAATATCTTCTATTTACCATATTTATGTTTCGTTGTCATATATACTTGTATCACTCTTTATTATAAATATATTCACCTTATGGTGAACACAAGGGAGATTAATCCTATACAGTTTTTCTCGATATTTAACAGCTATCAAATAGAACTTTTAGCATATTTGATGGATAGAAAATCTTCACAAACCAGTTACTATCAATCAGAATGTTGGATGTGAAAAACAAAAAGGACATAAATGAAGCAAATCTTTTCTTAAAAAAATTTAGACACCAAAACTGTTCTCTAACACCAACAAAGATATCAGCATTTGAGCAACAAAAGATAAGTTCTGAGTCAGTCCCAACAGCCCCATCAACAGCAAGGATTACAACATTCTGTAGGACACCATTTTGCACAATCAGCGAGGGACGTGTAACATATACTAACATCTCAAAGGTGAGATACACGAACGAAGCATATATTATGCCTCAACAAAGTATGATTCCATATAAACTCTATCGTTTATTAAGTAACTAAATTCCATATTCCTAGTACAAAGTTGTCAATATTATTATTACAAGATATAAAATAGAAACAGAAAAGCATGCAAGCAAAAGAAGATTCAGAAACTAAACAGAAAAGTAAATAATAATAACAAAATTGTAGCTTCCAGATTCACCTTCCAGATGAAGATGTTCTCAAAGCTCTAATAGGTGTGCGTTCTGGCTTTTGCATAACTCGGAACATCTTGTTAAGGCCGCTTCGAAGGCAGGTAACAACTAACTTGTTAATATATCCTCCAGACTTTTCATTAGCCTGAGTCCAAAAGAATATGCATAACAATTGGACAACAACCAAAAAAATCTCCATGAAATTCTAAATTGAAGGAGGCATTAAGCAGTAAGATCTAAACATAATTACAAAAAAAAAACAAACTGCAATTGAAAGAATGAAACTATGCAGGAATTAACATAAAGAAAAACTTGTTCAGACAAGTACTGAATTTATACCATAGTATAAGAAAATGAAACCAGCCTGGAATTTCCCAACCATCGTAGTCCCCTAACAGTACCATTATGAACTGATAAACTTGAAGCAACAGCATTGGCTGCAACATCAACAACATCTATTGTCCCACTCTGGGTTCCCAAAGCAACCAGGGGAACAGCTGCTGCTGGATAATTTCCTCCACCTTCACATAACGTTAGTCACTAATCAACACAGGAAACATGTATATATAGTAACCACTATATTTAAAGTTTCAAACAAATTTACAAATTGGTGGGAAGATAAACTAACGGGCCAGGGTAGCTGTAAGAGAAGGGGTAGGTACTGCCAGCATAGTCACTGTTGAGGAAAGAAGCTGAAGCTGTCCAACTAAGCCAATCTGCATTAGAAAATAAGTAAGAAAAAAGTGAAGCCTAGCAGAATCAGTCAACTTAAGAAATTGAAACCAAAACAGGAAATCCAAATAGGTGTTATTTCGCATTTAGATGCTGTTTATCAGCAAATAAAAGTCAGGATTCAGATTATCACATGAAACGTTAGTCATAAGTCAAGTAATAAGAACTCCAACCATAGGTTTGGAAGATGTGACCCTAATATCGTCCTCTCGAAAAGATTCCATTGGTGGTGAAATTTTACTTCCATGCAGGATAAATGATGCAGGAACTTAATTACAATTTGACCAAATAATATATTTTGCATCTTTCTATAGCTTCTTTATTTTCTTGGGAGACAGAGTACAATGGGAAGAATGGTTATGCACCAAGATTAATGTTTACAGTGTGTCCCACTCGGTGCAGAAATTGATTTCTCTTCAATTAGATGCAAAATTGAAGGTACTGTACCATTGTTCACTGATTTCATTATAGAACTGTAATTGCCTATCATGTTTGATGTACTTCTCAGTGGTAGCCAAACTTGATCCAGAATAGTTGCCCTAGAATACAATAAGTTGAAATTTTGGAGATAACCATAAAAACAAGGATATCCTAGGAATTGAATTCATAACTGAGACTGTAATTTTGTAATAAGACTTTCTTTTATTGTACTAAAAATTAAAAGTACTTGTTGTACTCAACTGATTATTTATCCATAATTATATAAAAAGAAAACATATATATAAAATATAACTTTTTCCGACCATATTCTTGCATTATTGTTTCTTGTATGTATCAATATTTGATAATTTATACATACATTATTTAACACAGCTCATAATAAATGTCTACTACACTTCCACTTTTTTTAGCATTTTTTGCATGCATATGATATGTAAATAAAAATATATCTAAGGCATGGTGCAGCTATTATAGCCCGTTGTGACACCTAATTTGACTAACACCGGACTTGCACCAATTCAATTCAGATGCACACCGACAATTAGCTCACCCAGCCCCACTCAGCCCTTCACAAACTGGGCCACCAGCCCAAGTTTTAAAAATAGTTACTTCACAATCACAATAATTATATAACAACAAAACAACTACATAAAACATAACTTTTTTCTAGCATATTCTTGCATTATTGTTTCCCATATGTATCAACATTTGATAACTGTTAGATATATGGTTTTATGTTAATTAGGAAAACATAAAGGAAAAATAGACATTGTTAGATATTGGTAGATATTGTTGATATTATCGTTGATATTGTTTATAACAATATCTTCTATTTACCATATTTATGTTTGGTTGCCATATATACTTATATCACTCTTTACTAAAAATACATCCACCCTATGTATGTTTTAGACACAAGGGAGATCAACCCTATACAATTTTTCTCAATATGTAACAATAATTAATACATGCTTAATTTAATACAGCCCATAACAAATGTCTCCTATTGTGCTGCTATTATAGTCCATCGGAACACCTATTTGACTATATAGTGTAGGTAACTTCAAATTACCTAAAATAACCCCAATATTTCTCAAAAGGAGTGTAAAGTCAACAGTTGGTGTATAAGTGTTGTTGAACCGGCCTTACATTATTTATCCTCCAATTGAAAAGAAAACTCAATCTCGAGCTTCTATTGTTATCAGAAATCTTCCAGCCCATATATAGTAGGCGGTAGGAATGTTTGAAGAACTTGAATTTCTTTCCAGCTTTGTTCCCCAGATTCATCAACATCAATGCTTGACAGATTTGCTTGATCAAATGTTAAATGATATTTAAGTATAATAGAATCAAATGATCAAACCTAGAAAATCACAACTATTGCATTACCATATTTTATGTTCAAAAAACCGTGGGTCATAAAAGTTACTTCTTGATCTACTCCAGGAGCTGATTAAACTCAAAAAAAGAACTACTTCTTTCTCCACAAAGTTAGATAGACTACCTCCAAGGATATCGTCAGGGAAGCTATGGTCGACTGGTGGAGATATCTAATTTCACACATTATCCCCCGTTGTTTGATCAGTATCCTTATAGAAAATACACCACCTAAAACCTCCAGCCACCTTATGCCATTTTAGTAGCAGATCCAACATCATCAAAGGGGTTTCAATATATCCATCTTCAATTTTATTTTTCATGGTTTGAATGCAGAAACAGCTATTGCACATGCAAGAATAAGGCTGCAAATTATATTCAGTTATCCTCCATACCTTCACATTCTAAAGAGCCTTCAGCATCCGCTAGCTTTTCTTATTTGTTTTACATACCACCATTCAAAACACCAGAAGAATTTTGTGCACCTTCTGGGACTGACATATGGACTCCCACATATTCCCATTGCTTCAAACTATGTATTTAATGTAAGAAATTTTATATAGTACATTGTTGAGAATAAAAAAAAATAGGGTTTGAGATTAATTTCCCTTGTGTATAAATCACACATAGGGTAATCTATTTATAGTAGAGTACAATTAAAAAGAGTAACTGAAAATAAATAGAGTAAATAAAAGATATTGTTTAATATCTTAATAATATCAATCAATATATAAACAATATCTAACATACATCATCACTCCTCTAATTCAGCTCTATATCATCAACTAGATATGGCTCTTGCAGTAGTACACAAACTCCAACCGAGACACAAGGAAAATTAGAGAGAGAAGGAAAGGTGTATAGCAAGTAGAATAAAATAAGTTATCCTCCTCAGAAAGACTTCTCATCAGTGTAAGAAGGGAATCCTATATGAAGGTTCCCTTGAAAGAGTAATTGTCTGAGCAACAAAGAATAGCCATAAAAACTTTTCCATCCCATAAAAGTGTAAAGCTAATGAGGAATGTAAAATACATGCATTTTACCTTGTCCAAACAAAATTGTTCCATTACAAATCTTTCGAAGTTGCAGTAGATGTATCATTATATTATAATACTAAACAGCCTAATACGCTTACCTAAAAATTATCATTATAAACATTCATAAGAATATATCAAGAATCAATATAAATTTTGGCTGATCCCCTTTTTGTCCAGAATAACAAAGTACTTTTGCCGTACTATTATTAACATTTTGAAACTTCAATACTTCATTTCATATTATGAACCACCAATCATCAATGTACCGTACATAACAAAGCAAAGCAAGTTTGTAAGTATGAACTTGCCTTCATTGCAATTTCCTCGTGGTCGGAGCTTGAGCTCTGCAAATGGTTTCTATTGTTGTTGCCACCCTCCCATTGCTTGCCTACATTTAGGTCTCGTCCACCCACAGAAGATGCTGAGGTAGTAGAGTTGGCCCCAGGAAGCGATACTTTATGGTCATCATTGACCAGATCTAGCTTCTTATCATCTTTTTGCGTGTCTGCAAGCCCTTCAGCAGCCAAGAGCCAGTTCCAAATTTTTCCATCATCAGAAATGGAGATCAAATGTATCTTAGAAACAATATTAGACTCATAACAAAAATCAAAAGGATTATCAAAATCCTCGCGAAGGTAAGGAGAACTAGGTACATCAGAATAATCCTTGTCAATATTCTGGAATGTCGAATCTGATTGGCATAAAAGGACAGAGAGTATTGCAGGAGAAGGGACAGAGGTACCGACTGAGGGCATCAACTCTTCCAATGAGTACATAGAATGTGCCTGTTCCCCACTGTGAAAACAAACAGATAAGTGTATCTCTTAGTTTCAGAAAAAAAAAAATGTAACACTACTTTGATGAAGTTAAAAAAGAAAAAAAAGTCGTAAATAAAAAATATCATAAATTTCTTCAAACCCTAATGATGACTATAAATTTGAGGATCACAGACCTCTTATAACAGAGCAAACCCAATATGGTTACTGAAGCAATTCAAAAAAGAAAATAGACATTTAAAAGAAAGTTGATTATATACAGTTGCTTGTAACAATGATTAATAGACTTATTCCAGCCTGAAAACTAAAAGAGCAAATTACAAGTAGAAAAACAATAGGCCTGTAATGCCAATAAAGGAAGCTATCATCGAAATCTCATGATCACCCTTGATCATTTCACTACCTCACTTTCAGATCTCATGGACAGGGAGGAACAGCTTCAAAAAAGGGGAATATCATTACAAATGCCAGCATCTCCATGCAGTTATCTCAAACACGAGGAATAAAGGATTCTTCACACTTACAACAACCAAAGTTAAACAAAAATTTGCAAAACAATATTTGCTATCTAATTTCAAACGAATAGCCAGTATATACGTCTTGACAAAACACGTTTCTGTTACTCTCTTGCTACCACTAACACACACAAACTTACTACTCAGTGTTTTTACCGATTCGTGATTGCACTTACATATATACTCATCCGAGTTCAGAGGAAAGGTAAAATAATTAATTGAAGACGAAAAATGCTCACGTTTTCCTCCTCCACGTGCTGAGCTTGCCATCAAGATGAGCACAGTAGATCCACTCGTTACTCGGATCAGGCAACACGTCCAGAAACTTGCCGCAACCCCGCGGCAACGCGGTGGAAAAAACCACCGTTTCATACTCCAAGTCAAACACAACAAACTCCCTCGGAAACGTGACGAACAGAATGTGCCTCCACTGCTGGGAGAACGCCAATCTCACGATATAGGTAGGAAACGCCGCCGCCGCAGGCGACGGGATGGCAGCGGAGGACGATCCGGATGTAGAGTCTCTCTCGAGCTTAAGAAATTCGCTTGAGTCGGTGGTAATCTGAAGCTCCTTGATGACGATAGCATCATCGGAGTCTCCGATGAGAACGATAGACAGCAGAAAGCCACGGAGTCCGACGGCGCAGATGCGGCGCGAATCGAAGGGATCGCGGCGAACGCAGGAGAAGTACTCGGGAGACGCGTCGTATTTCCAAACGCAGCGTCCGCTGGTGGCGTTGTAGATGGAGAGAGTGGACGGTCCGTTAATAGCAGCGAGAAGGTACGAATCGGGGCGTGTCTGGACCCAACACAGGTCTTGGACTCCTAGTTTAGAGTCGGTGTCGAACCAGAGGATGGCAGCCTTGAGGCGGAAATCAAGGAGCGCAATGCGGCCCTGCCGGTCTCCGGCAGCGAGGAGGAGGTGGTTGGAGGAGGGCTCAGAGGAGAGGAGGTGACGGCTGAGAGGGAGGGGTGACCAGCGGAGGGCGGTGACGAAGGGAGCGGCGGATGCAGGCGGGGGAGGGATGGGGAAGGAGGTGAGTAACTGCATGGAACGGGTGTCGACGATGGAGATGGAGCTGCCGGAGGGGAATGTCAATAGGCCGTGCGGGCTCAGATCTGCGGATCCAAAGTTGTTGCGACTGGGTGGGCCTGGGAGCATTGATTCCCATGACTCTTGCGGCTGGGCAGTTACTGTTGGTGGTGCTCTCGGACTCGCCAGCATAATTCACTTCACTCCACTCCGATTCCGATCCACACCGTGCCACCACCCTCTCCACTATTCTACGCTGAAACGTCTTCTGTTCCGTTTTGGTTTTGCCTTTGATCGCTCGCTTCCGATTTTCGTTGTTTTCCTTCCTGCTAAAGAAATGAATGAAAACTTTCAACGGTACCTTTAACATTAAAATATTAAATTCTCATTTCCATTTTCTTTAATAGATAAACCATCAACTATAAATTACTAATAATAATAATTTTGTATGTGCAGAGATGTTTATTGGAAAGTAATTTAAAATAATTAATTTCGTTTGATTATAACAAATAATTATCTTTTACGCAAGACAAAATTATGTAGTAAAATGAAAAAGAAACCATGGTTGGAAAGTTAGTATAAGTTTTAATTTATAAATCTTTACGGTAGCAAAATAGCTTATCTATAAATTATTATACTTTAAGATGCTCTTAAAGTTACTTTCAATTAAGTGAAAGTGTAAAAAATTGATTCGAGACTAAATTTAACTTTTAATTTAATATGTCCTGATAGAATTTTGTAACCAAACTTTGTTTATATTGTCAATTAAAATTACGTGATTATTAGTATGACTTTTAAAGTAAATAAAAGTACACAAATTTGGTACGTATAAGAATTTTATAGTCAAACGCTTCTCTAATTTAACATATTTTTGCTAAGTCAAAACATGAATCGTGGTTTTAATTTGTTTTGATAAACAAAAATGTATGTTCTGAGAAGTAGATGAAAAAATAGTTTGACCAGATAATGAGGCTTATCACAATAGAATAATTTTGTCTCTAGTTTTTGGATAAATTTAAAAAATTAGGATTTAAAGAATTCGTTAAAGTATCAATGACTTCATTCCTAAAAAAAATTATTAGAAAATTTTATGATATATATTTTAAATTATGATAATGTTATTTTCAGAAATAATATTTGGATTATTAATTATTTTTAAGATATGCTCAATTATTTTTTAGATAATAAATCTTGAATATTGTTTTTAATTTTGGTTTGGGTTGATTCTAAAAATGTAAAAATGTTTATACATATAGGTAATGAAAGTCTTGTATAGTGTAACGTTTTACTTTTCTTCTGTGTTAAATTAATTTAGACGGCAACATAATTTCTTTAGTTTTGCTTCCTATTCTCAATTTATATGACAAATCAGTACATGCATACATGTTTCTATTAATTTTAACCCAATAATTAAATAAATAGATTTTAGTAAATTACATCGATAATTTTAATTAATAGCATAGATAAATTTTATATATGTATTAATGTTATTTATTCCTTGTTTTTAATCATTTTATGTTTAAAAATATTATATACATGTTATCGTTATTTTAAAAAATAAAACATAAATTAAAATTTTATTAAAATTTATTCCAAGTTGGATTTCTTTGTAACAATCCAAAAATTAAAAACAACATTTAGTAATTATTAAGTATCACATGTCTCCATAATATTAATAAGGTATTTCAAAATAAATTCATACTTATCATCTTCATAAATATTGAAATACTTAAAAAAATTTAAAAAATTCATAATTACATTAAAATATAAATATAAGAACTTAATATAGTTTTTATTTTCAAAACTACAATTTATAATTCCTGTAATATTTTTATCCTAATTTTTTATTTTTTCATCACATCTCCCGTGTCACTTATCACCATCAGCTCCTATATCTACTCACATGTATATAGAGAATATACGATCATCACAAAAGTCAAGGAAAAAAGAGAACACACAAAATGCAAGAATAAGCTAATTATTACAAGAATAAATCTCAATCTAAATATTATATCCTTTTACAAAGACTATATAATTAAATATTTGAAATATATAAATATCAAATAGGAAATCAAAGAAACATATAACTACCATAATAAATTTAGACTAGTGTATTAGATTGACATATGAGACATTGCACCTGTCATATTGCCTCAAGTGGAACAATCCTAAAAGTCATCCAATACTGTCATGGTTAATTTCCCTAGATCTGTGAATATGATCCTGTTTATATCATATTGACTGCTATGTGAAGCTCTTTCAATTCTCACCACCTAGTTATCATCTCCATATGAGTCAGATACTAATAAAGTCAGGATAATCTCGTATCACAAGTCCCCTCCGATATACTTAGACTCATCCTATATTAGCATTTTTCCTGTAAATAGCTAATTTGACAACCCAACACTAAGAATCTTTGCATATATACATGCATTGTCAAACATATGGTAATACATTCATAATCACATAGGAAACACACAAGAAAAGCCATTTAGAAAGTTATAACTCCTTCTTTTACACATGATAGAGGTCATAAGTAAAATCATTTTACTACATCAAAGTCATTCAAGCAACCAAACCCATAGAAACCATCGAATCACACATTTCACAAAAATCATACTCATTTCCCAAAATTTCTACTATAAAAACTTTCCAACATTTGTTTTTACAAATTTCATAACACTAACAATAACAACCACAAATTAATTTATCTAGCCCTGTAGTTTCACCCACCCTTAACAATTACAAATCACAAATCAAATTTCTTCCTCTTACAATAGCCTTAACTTTCTCTACACAAAATAAAATCATCACCACTGTAGACTTCATTCGTTATAGTTTCATTTCTTTTGGAGACTTTTTCAAGCTTTATCAACATTTTCACACACAAAAATCAAACCCCTATTTTATACTTTAACAGTAAAGCACTAAATTTGCAAAGAAAATAGTTTTCCTTACCTTACAGTCTTACCTAACATTGTTTTGTTTTCCTTAAATAGTTTCACAAATTAAAACACTCTATCTACACAACAATGTGCCAAATGATTATCAAGACATAACATTAGGGTCTCAAACACAGAAAATTTTATTAAGGACGAATGGAAGTAACATGCAAAGTAGAAAGGATTGCATGTAGAAGAAAACAAATTGTTACATATAAAGAATGAGTAAAATTTCAAACTCACAATTAAGATAAATTGAATGGGAGTTTTGGTAAAACTCTTTGTATAGATTACTCTAGCGATAGTGAATCTGTAAAAGGATTATAATTAAATCATAAATTTATGGTAAGAAAAGAGGATTGTCATAGAGAAAATAAGACTATAGAGAAAAAGAAGCTTTTTGAAAAAGAATGAGATATGATTTGTTGTTCTCACATTCTTCATTTAAATTTTATGAACACAATTTACTATAATCAAAGAATGAATCTAAGTCCAAATGAAAAAAATAAAAAAATAAAAAATATAATTTAAAAGCATAAGGAAGGAAGGTAGGAACAAGTGTATTAGTTTGATCATAGACTTAGACCAAAAAGTCATCCTCTTTTTACAATGTTCTAAACACTTATTTCACTTTAAAGTCATATAATATCATCGTTGAACTTTGATTCTAGAAATATTAAAATGGATTCTAAATTTATAAAAAAACAATTGAAATAAATTATGGTGAAGACAAATCAAAATAAATATAAAAAGATACATTGTATTTTATTTCTTTTGTTTTTCGAAAGCAATTTTTTCAAGTAAAATCTAATATTTAAGCTTCAAATATTTGTTGGTTCCTCGTGACTTTTGTATATGACTTGGATTTTTTTTTTCTGTTCGGTACTTTGATAAA
>Ga0214543_1000910_pt1 | contig 54358 bp, 22 predicted proteins | sample CNSS2metaG_FD_160094 | JGI IMG/M metagenome (GOLD analysis project Ga0214543, IMG submission 160094) | Root nodule microbial communities from cowpea collected in UCLA plant growth center, Los Angeles, California, USA - CNSS2 | ecosystem: Host-associated > Plants > Roots > Nodule | place: USA... | reverse complement strand
TATAATTTTTTGAACCTTAAAAGGGGGCTCCTCTGATTGAACAATTGGAACATTAGTATCATGCTTCAGAATATCTGGAAGAGTTGAATTTGTCCTGTTTTCATCTTCACGGGTAGCTTCCCTTTTACCACTTTTAAAAAATGAATCTATTCTTTTATTCTTCATCAATATACCTATTTAAAAAAAATACTAAAAAATGATTTATCATAATCTAATAAAAAATTGAGAGACATAAATACCAAAATAAAATTCGATGATAATCAAACCACACTTAAAATTCAATTATAAAAAACACACAGTACAATCATTTTTTCTTCTATGTTGATAAAATAAAAAATTAATATAAAAGAGGCTCATTAAATAAATTATTAAACTAATATTTCACTATCAAGTGAGACAAAAGAGAATTACCTTCTTTATTTCTTCGAGGATGGAAGAGAACAATTGAGAGATGAAAGCAAAAATAATTGATCTTTTTCTCTTCAAAAACAAAAGAAAATAGGTAAGAATGGAAGATGAGAACAATTTGTAAGAAATTCAAGGCATAAACATATAAAAGTGGCTCATTAAATAAATTATTGAATTAATATTTCACTATCAAGTGAGACGAAAGAATTACCTTCTTCTTTTCTTCCTCGAGGATGGAAGAGAATAAAGGAGAAATAAGAGAAAAAAGAATAGATCTTTTTCTTTTCAGAAACAAAAGAAAACAAATGAGAATGAAATATGAGAACAATTTATGAAAAACACAATCTATAATGAAAACAAATAATAAAAAATATCTTGATAAATCTTTTTAATCTTTATTTTTATTATATTTGATTTTATATTTTATTATTTATTAGTATTAATTATTATGTTTATAAAAGAAATAAAATATTTGATTTAATATTTATAACAAAATAAAATCAAAATACCTAATATCTATAATAAAAAAAATCAAAATATCTATTGTAAAAAAATTCAAGGCCCCCGTGCACCCATAATACTCTGCCGCTGAGACCGACCCAATTGGTTTTTCTTCATTCTCAAAAAAGTGAATGCAACAATATTTGATTCATTTTTTCATAGTCATGGTCGTGGTCGTACTAGTGACCATGGTTGTGGACATGGTCATAAAGGAAATTTCAATGAGACATTTTATCATTAGAAGTGGAACAATAATGTGAAAAGGGGAAAAGAAAAAGTTGAAAATAATGACAAATAAGATAAAAACATAAGTTATCATTGTGGTGGTAAAAGTCATTTGAGTCGTACTTGTACACCAAAGCATAAAAAAGAGAGAAGAACATAGAAACACACTTTGTTTATGAAAATGGTGATTTTGATTATGGCCACATGGATGTCACTCATCTTAATATTTTGTTTTTCTTTACTAAACCAGATGGAAGCATTGTGTTAATAATATAATGGCTAATTTCTTCAACGAAGAGGGGGTGAATATTTTTTTTCAAAAATTGTTTTCTTTCTAATTTCAAGAGAATTTTAAAACAATAATTTCTTAATCAATTGACAAAGCTACCGAATGATGTGCAATTAAAATACCTAATCCATTTTTTAAGATATAGATTTAACTATGAAATAAAGAACACAAGAACACAAATTATACTCGTTTGATTATTTGGGATTCCACATCCAGTTTCTTTCTAGCAACCTTAACAAGAAAGTTTCACTAATATCTCAAGAGTTAGAGTTACAAGATAAACCTACATAATCTATTCTCTAAATATACAAATGAACTTGAAATACACTTCAAGAATTACAAACAGAGGTAATGATGCTACACATAATTACCCTAATTTATCACCAACAAGGTGAGAAGAATACATAAGAAAAATTATACAGAAAATAAAAAAGAAAGAATTCACCTTATTTGTGGAGATATTTAAAATTAACCTACAGGCAAGCAAGAACTTCTTATAATCAAGTGATCTTCATTATTTCTTTGAAGAACACCAAGACAACAAAAAGAACTCTCTAAAAAACACTCTAAATTCCCTAACACGTAAGTTTAATCTGAATACCCTAATTTTGAAATAAGAAGAAAAGTAGTTTTTAAAGTGAAAATCTTTTTCTGAGTATATTACGTTAGTAGGGTAACAAAAAGTGGGGATGGGATAAGAAAAGGGGTATGTGTTGTTTTCTACTTAAACTAATAAAGTCAGTTTACAGTCACATTAAATTAATTATATTTAAGAAAAATACAATAATTTACTTAAAAGAATGCAAAATATTAGTATCAATGAGGGGAAGGGGCTGCAGAATATATTTTCAGAAACCTGGCATACCTTCTGAACTCTAGCAATCACCTTGTCATTGCACTCTTCAGTTTACGAACTCTGTCCAAATTTCGACTACTAATCTGCATATTACATTAATCTAAAGTTCATTTAATGAATGATAAGAACCCATCTCCAATTTTGTTGTACGTGCAACAATAAAACTACAAATGGCTTCTAAAGCAACCTCCAATGCCCGAAATTCAAAGGCTGACTCTACATTGCATAATTTAGATCACTCAGATATCGAGGAGAACAGATGATGCAAATAAATAAACATAATTATAAGAATAAGAGATGCAATCATTATATTAATATGAATTAAAAGCAAACAATGTTTAATTCAAACGCTCCTCCTATTTGAATTAATATAAATAACTCAAAAGCATTTGTAGATTTTTTAGAATATTAAAATGATTAAAAATTGAGCAAAGAAAAAAGAAAATTTCAATCAAATTGGTGCAATAGTCCCTTTTACACCATTCAGTTTTAAATGATGGTGGGATCAATAACTTGATGCAATAGTCCTTTTTGACGATTCTAGAATATACATTCATGAGCAAAAGTTGGCTAATTAGATTCAACAATATATTCGAATATTCATATTCCAGCTCTAAATTCCATAAGGTTACCTGATGCAAAATTATCATCGTTCATTCATTTTGATTTCTTCCTAGTTCCTTTTCCTGTTTGATAAAATTAATAATAACCCTACAACCTCTCTTGCGTTTAGGGATGGCAAACGAGGCGGGCAGGGACGAGTTTCACAATCTCATACCCATTTTCGTAGAAAAAATTCATTCCATCCCATATCCATATTTAAATCTAACGGGTATCAAATTTTTGTATCATCCTCATTTTCACCATGTAACGGGTATAATCTCGTACTCATACTCGTATCTATTTTATTACTACTTCAATATGAATTTTAGTTAATTTTTATAAAATAATACAAACTTACGGTAAATGAAACATAATGTTATCAAATATTCAATATTAGGAGGATGGTTGTTTCTTCGATATCAAATACTTTGAAATTAATTATAATTATTTACATTTTATATTAGAATACCAAATAAAATTTCATGAGAACCAAAACATTTATTAAATTTGAAACATTAATGAAACTTAGTTGATAAAATTTAAAAATATTCAAAAAAAAATAAAACAATTTTTTTTAAATTAAAATATATTTTAAATGTTTGTTTACTCCAATTATTTAAATTCTAATGAATCTCTTTTTTATATACTAATAAAAGTTATAATACATCACTTGGTCGAAATGACACAAAGAACAAATAATAAACATAATAATAAAATTTTGACACAGATCTTGTATCTTTTGAATTTTAATATATGTTGGATGGTGATAAAAAAAATGTTCATGGCGATTACATTAAATTTTTATATTGTAGTAAATAAAAATTATTTATACAATTATATGAAAAAATTACAATATGATTGATAATAAGTTAGAAAATAAAAAATAATTAAATAAAATATATCAAAATACTATTCTACATGATAAAATAAACAACAAATAAAAATATTAAAAAATTAAGAAATGTGTGTCTTTGAAATAATTTGAGAGACTATTGAAAGAAATCACACAAAGGAAAACAAATGTAATTAAGGGTATGATAAGATGAAAAATACCTTAGAGATGTAAGAAAACTTTTCAAATATCAACGTATATACTCAATGGTTGAGAAATAACGAAAATTAATTTAGCAAAACAAAAGAGTTCTTCAAATGAAACAAAAATTAATAATAATAAGTAAAGAAAAAAATTATATTACCTAGTAAATAAAAGGTTTATGCTATTGAACACTTAAATTGAGAGTATTAAACATTCTCATATGAAAGGAAAATATACAATAAATAAAAATATTAAAAAATAATAGAAATATTCAAATGTGAGACATTAAATTTTTTTAATTGGCATACATCATTTTAACATAATTATAAAAAGGTTATGATAAAATGAAAAATGTATTAGATATGCGAATACATTTAATGACAAATCAAATAATTAAAAGAAATAAAAAATAGAATATACAACACACACACACACACACATATATATATATATATATAAGGTTACTTAATTAATTGTAATAATTTAAACGATGACGGAAATATGACAAGGACGGGTATTATGGCGAGGATATGTATGTCCCCATACTCATCCCTATACCTAATTGAAAAAGTCGGGGATTCCCTATACCCATAACCAGTCAATGTGGGGATTCCCCGTTAAAACGGGGACGGGTTCGGACAATACCCATAGGGACGGGTTTACTTGCCATCTCTACTTGCCTTCAACTACGTCTATGCATCAATATTAGAGATGGCAAAAAAATCTGCACCCACAAGTACCCGCGGATAAAATTTGCGACAAATAGTTGGTACACGCGGGTAATAGATATTTGCGGGTAGCGGGAAATTTAATACTCGTTTCTTAACGGGTCGGGGTCGGGGTTGGGTATCATACTACCCATACCCGCGGGTACCCGCTACCCGTGAATAAAATGAAATTGCATATTTATCCCTATTATGTTATGAGATATTAGGTTGATGCTGAAGTTCATTTCTTTTTTTGGCTCACTGTTGTCGTCAAGTGGTCTGGGATTTTCAAACAAGTAAACTCATGCTTCTTCATTCATTTTCTCTCTTACACACTTAACATTCATCTTCAAAAATTGTTCTTGTTCCCTCTACAACTTCGTTTTTACTCAACAACCCTTTTGGGTATTATCCTTTTCGTTAACCCATTTTTCTTTCATTCTCTGCTCCCATTTTTCCCGTGCTGAATCTTCCGAAGGCTGTCCTCCAATCTTTCACATTTCGAGTGAAGCTATAAAAGGGGTATGTTTTCTATCTCTTATTTTAGTTCTAGGTTAATACATGAACTTGAACTGCTCATGACTTTTGAGTATTTCTTATTGAATAAACTGAACTATCCAATTATTTTTTCATGTCCGATTAAGGTCGTTTCTGGATATGGGGAATTGAGAGATATATTTTTTAAAATTGGAAGTTATGATAAGAGCTAAAAACTGACATTGATTAACCACCAAAAACAAGGCCATTAAAACTTGAAAACTTGTCTTCAAATGAAACTTTAAGACATAATTTTCTATCTTTCTAGGGATATTAAAACCCTTCACCACAGAATATGATACTTAAATCAATAGCAATATATAATGACAGAGGAAGGGCATGATTAAAAAATTGCTTAAGACATATCAATTTAAGACAAGAAAAGAAATAGAAAAAAGTATGTAATAAATATAAACATATTTAAGATGTCTATGAATCATTTTTCTTCATGAATAATGAAAGGCTTAAAGCACAAGTCATGATCATTCAAAGGGGATTAAAGACTATAAAAACTACGTAAACCTTGCAGACAATATATATTTCCAAAATTATGACTTTCAAATGATTAAAAAACTTATGAATTCACGTGAACCTAGTTTTTTCACTATTTCAATTCAAGTTTCATTCATCTTTTATGCATGAATGATTCTTTCAATTAGAAGTAAATGTCAAATCACATTTTCCATCACACTTAAGGCATGTAAAGTGGAAATTCATACTTTATTACTCATTCATATTTTATTTTACAAGCTCTTTGTATTTTTATACAAGTTATTATTACAATAGAAGATATATTTGATCTCTGCAACATAAAAAAACACGAGAAAAAAATAAATGTTTAGTTCAATAAACTTCAGAAAAACTCCCTAGAAGTAAAAAAGCTTCAGTGAAGTATTTACATAGAGAGATGTGTGGGGGCAAACACATGAATGATTACAATTTTTATGGTGGTTGTATTCCAAAAGCTTCAATGACATATTCCAAAACTTTCTTCTATATATGGTGGCAGAAATTAATGAATAGAATATTTAGTTCCATAACATTTAAACTTTGCCATAATCATGTCACATGAATGATTATATTAAACATGAATGAGTCTTCTTTTTATATTCAAAATTTAATTTTTTTGTTGTGTTTTAATATTTATAGAAAGTCTAATCAAGATACATTTTCCCCTATGGATGATGGCCAATAAGGAACATTTGTAGAACCAAATGCAAATGTTGGAGATTCAAATCAAAATGATATTCCTATAGATTATATTCTAGGGGAAACCGAAAGTTCAACTCCAACTGTTAATTCAAGAAGATTAATGTCCGATGTTTGGAATCACTTTAAGAGACAAAAGGTAGATGGAAAATGGAAAGCGATATGCAATTATTGCGCCAAAAGTCTTTTGGGTGATGCAAAGCAAGGTGCATCACATTTGAGAAGCCATTTCAAGAGTTACAAGCTTCAAACAGCATGGGACATCAGACAATCTTTTTTAAAAACTTATAAAGAAGGTGGTGAAACCGTAGTTGTTGGAAACTATGTGTTCAATCAACAAACAACTAGATATGCACTCTGTAAGATGATAATTCTATATGAGTATCCAATTTCAATGGTTGATCATATAGGCTTTAAAGAATTTTGTGATGATGTTCAACCTCTATTCAAGGTCATTTCTCGAAACACCTTAAAAAAAGATATTATGAAGGATTACAATGCAAAAAAAGAGAAGATGAAATTAATGTTGTCAAGGATTCAAATTCGAGTTGCAATTACCACTGATACGTGGACTGCTACTAATCAAAATAGAGGTTACATGACTATAATAACTCATTTTATTGATGATTTATGGAGGCTACAAAGTCGACTTATGAGGTAATAACATTATACTCTATTTTAATTGTAATTTTCATATTAACTTTGTTCTTCTTGACTAGATTAATGAAATTTGTCTTTCAAATATAGGTTTATGTATGTGCCTGCTCCTCATACTAGTTAAGTTCTTGCTGAATTGTTTGTTGAATGTTTAATGGATTGGAATCTGGATAGAAAAGTTTCTACTTTGACATTTGATAATTGCACTACAAATGATAATATGATTGATCGCATTTTAGATAAGATCTCAAGTAGGTCTCTTATTTTGGGTGGCCAACTATTTCACATGTGATGTTGTGCACATATATTGAATTTGATTGTGAAGGATGATTTATCCATAATTGCTAATGTCATGGAAAAGGTTAGAGACAATGCTAATTTTTGGACAGCTACACCTAAAAGAGAAGAGAAATTTATAAAGACATGTGCTCAATTGAATATTTCATTCAAAAGAAAATTAGTTGTTGATTGCAGAACTAGGTGGAATTCTACATATTTAATGCTTCAAGTAGCAATACAATTCAAGAAAGTATTTGATCGTTTATCACAACGAGAAAGTCAATATAAAGTTTTGCCTAGTGCACATGATTGGCAAATGGCAAATGAAATTTGTCAAAAGTTGGAAATATTTTATGATGTGACAGTCTTGTTTTCTGGTACTTCTTATTCAACTACCAACATTTTCTTTCCAAAGGTATGTCAAATTAAATTGGCTTTGATGGAATGGCTTAACTCTTCCAATTCTATTATTCATCAAATGGCTGCATCTATGGTTTAAAAGTTTGATAAGTATTGGGGTGTGATCAGTGGAGTGATGGCTATAGGTATTGTGTTAGACCCCAGGTATAAAATTGATTTGTTGGATTATTTTTCCCCTCATATATATGGTGATCAATCTGATTGTGAAATTGAAAAGGTGAAGATTATTTTTAAGGACTTGGTAAGAGAGTATGAAATAAACATGAAAGGTAAGAAGTTAGTTTCTTCATGTTAAAATCCAAACATAAATATATACCAAAGTGTTTATAGAAGAAAAGATGCTTGGAGGAGAGATTTTGCAAAACATCAAATTGCAAAGAAAAGTGAACCATCAAATTATAAGTTAGAACTTGACTATTACTTGGAGGAATCAACATTACCTTATTCAGATGAAGAATTTCACATTTTAGTTTGGTGGAAGGCTAATGGGTTAAAATATCCAATTTTGCAAATGATTGCAAGAGATTTTCTAGTCATTCCTATCTCAACAATTGCTTTTTAGTCTTCTTTTAGGACTAGTGGTCGATTTCTTACTCCACATCGTAGTAGATTACACCTAGACACTTTAAAGACATTGATGTGTGTTCAAGATTGACTATGGATTGACATAGAAGGTAATTAAATTAGCACTTCAAATAACATATTTATATTCATTCAAATGATTGGCTATGACAAATGAATTGATTTTCCTTTTCAGGTTCTTCAAAACTTAAAGTGGACAAGATAAAGTTTAATACAATACTAAAGGAGATAATTGGTGTTAGTAGTTTTTTTTTAATATTTTATTCTAATTTTACTAATAGTGTCACTATGTCATTTATTGATGACTTTATTTTTATTTTATTTGTTTCAGGAATCAAGTGGTTAACATGAAGATATTGGAAAGGAAAATAGATCTTATACTATTATTTTTAGAAGAATTAATTTTTAAATTTCTTATATTTAGATGTATGTTTTAGGTACTATTAATTTGAATTTATGTTTTAACTTTTATTTAGTTGTTCATTAACTTCTATTCGGATGTGTGCTTAAATGTTATTTTTTTCACAATTTAATTTGGACCTCATTTAAAAACTAATAATTTTTTTAAAATATCTGTGGGTATCCAATGGGTACCCGCAGGTTGAAAATATCCACGGGTATTTTTTATGCGGGTATCTAATGGATAACGGGGCAAGTAATGGATATAGTATTCTTCACCAAAGTTATGAATAACAATGATATAAATGTACAACTAATCTTTCTCAATTTTCGAGTGCTTGAAAATGGGAACTTGAAACATATAAAATCAGAAATCAACAAAACCATTACCTTTCAAATCCAACCAAGTATGTCCTCCTAACGCCCAAGTCCAACTTCCCATTCCTCAACCGCTGCAAGAAGAACGCATCAAAGTATAAAATAAATTTAATAAATAAAAGGGGTTACCTTTTTTCAACCGAAAAGTTTCTTTGTGCTCATCAAATAAAATAACTCCTAAAAATTGAAGAAAAACATATTAAAGTTTAGAAATATATTATTAGAGCAGCTAAAATGGAGCCATTATCAAACAAATAGCGAAGGAAAAGAAAATGTGTTCTAAATGAAAGCAAAAGAAAGAAGAATCTCATATAATATTGCACTAAAATTGGTTGTATAGCCACATGTGATCCTCAAGGAATTGTTAGAAAATCTAGGGATTGTTTTTTGTTCATAAACTTTTTGTGCTTACAAAATTATTGGTTTAAAATAGTTGTTTTTATATAACAAAACATGAGTAAGAATAACATAGATTGATAAGGAACCATTAGATATTGAGATGTATAAAGCACCATTACTAAAAATGTGATATTGCCATTGATGTTGCAATCTATGCGGGTTGGAATTCTATGAAGATAATTCCTGCATTGAAAGGGAAACAAATAGTACTCAACGTCCCCAACCATATTATATTGCAATTTTAAATAAACATTAAGGACCTTTAATCACAAAAATAAGAAAGACAAAACATGATAGATTAAAACAGGATCTAAGCAAGATGTCAAGTAGATGATATTGCACCGAATAATGGTTTTCTATTGCCTTCATTGTCCAAATGCCATGGACGAACTGTTATCACTTGTAACATACCAAGCATTACAAAAAGATTATTCACTTTCAAAATTGTTAATTCACGATAAATGATCTCAAAGTTATCAATAAAGAGAGTCGATAGAATATCAAATACCAAGGCTACGACTTACAAGATACAAAGAAAAAGTTATGCCTTAATGAAATGAATAGGGCTTCCATAAAAATACATACTAAAGAGCACAAATGGATAAACAAAACCTTGAAGAGGACATGAAAGAAGCATGACTTGGGATTGTAACAGGCTGCACACAATGAAATTTATGTAATCAATAAAATCAGGGAAAGAATAAACATTCCATACCACGATCAACCATGAAACCTATCCATTTTTCAGTGTCTAGCGAAATAAGTGAAAAATCGAGAAAACTCAAAGACAATGTAAATCTTCAGAGGAAATTAAGCATTAAAATAGGTCCAACAACACTAATAGATTAAAACCTAGTTTGATAATATTTACAAATATGTTTCGAACGACAACTTAGCAAGAGGAAGATAATATAAAAATATAACATGAAAATAGAAAAATCGAATCTTCATTATACCTCAGCATGACAAAAAACACCACCACTATCTGAAAGTAATATATAAACATTACAAAATAAGATTGATGATTGTTAAAAGAAAAGGTAGCCTAGAATATCCCATCAAAGGAGAAAAAAATTGACCAAAGATACATGGAATGAGAGGTCATAAAGATGAATAATATTACATACAACACTCGAAAATCTACCATGAAAATAAAAAGATTAAACCTTGATTATAGTAGACGAAAAATAATGCAAAAAGAAATACAACAACATGGTAAACCATCCATGTTTTTAAAACACAAACATTCACAACATCAATGGAAAGATTCAACCTTCACTACAACAGATAGGAAATACACAACCCAAAAATATCTACACACTTATTTCGCAAAAATATCTACATCATATTCGCTCATTTAAAGATGCTCCTTTCCCCTTTGACAGTGGCTTTTGTTTTATTCCCAAAACCTCTATGTTCTCTCCCAACTCTTTTCTCTAGTTTTTTTGTATCTGGCTCGAATGTATTAGATTTTTCTGATATCTTTTGAAAGCATTTGAACCTTCTTTTTCTCTTGCTCCCAACCCCCCTCTCTTATGTTACGTTCTTGTGCCTTATAAAGTTGAGCCAGTTATTCAGTACCATGTTCCCTTTCCATTTTCTTCATACTCTCCACGAACATTCTGAGATGACCAAAAGCACAAAGTAGGATGCCTCCCAGCCACCCTTTTAGTGTTACTACATCTGTTGTCTGCTGCTATGACTACCATGGGTGCCACAGTAATACACACAGATATCCAACATTTTTGTTTTTGTGCTAAGACGCAAATATGGAGTAAAATATGAACGTTTTTCTTGCATGGAAGGGAAAAGGCCAGCAGAGGACAGTTGACTCTTTTTTTCTCTCTTTTTTTCCTTTTTATCTTTTTATTTTTATTTTTTGGAAAATAGAATGAAACGAAATAAAACTAAGAAAAACAAACAAAAAATATTAAAATCAAAAGTAAAAAAAAAAGATGAAATAAAATAAAATAAGAAAAAATAAAATAAAATAAAACAAGATAAAATTAAAGTTAAAATGAGATGAAAGTAAAAATAGAATAAATTTCTCTTCTCTTTTTAATTAATTTTTTTTATGTCAAAAATTTTGTATTTCTTATCCAGACGAAGGTATAACGATAAAGTGAAGATAGTAATAAGGAAAAAGACATAAAAACCTAAAAATTGGATGTCCAAAAAATGATAAAAAATGGTGGAATTGTAAATTTAATTGACATTGTTTTTCTTTTATATATATATATATATATATATATATATATATATATATCGAGAGAATATATAGAGAAATTGTTTTTAGAACTTTTAGGTGATTTTATTGGTGAAATATCTCACATTTTAATTTTATTAATCTAAATTATTTTTCAATTTTTCATAATTATATATCTATAATTACATATAAAAATATATATTTTATCCATAATTATGTTCTCAAAAACACAACTTAAATAGTTTGGTTTAAGTGAAATCAATCAGTTGAATTTTTTGTATAATTTGTTGATTTCACTTTGTTAGTTTTGAAATGGTGATTTAAGCCAAGAAGGGAGGGGTTTTGAACGGGCTTTATAAAAAAAATTTTGAAAGCTTAAACATTTTTTCAATTGAATCAAATAGACTGGAAAGTTAGGATGTAGATGCAACAAACCAGTACACTTTCAATCGATTAAAACATAAAATAACAGACTAATTTGTTCTTGAACTATGAAACAGTCGATTAAAAAGCCAAATCAGTCGGCTAAAATACTGGAGATTTATGCAGAATGCAGAATTTGCAGATTTAACTCAAACAACAATCTTTTACATACAAAACTTGTTCCAATCAATATTTTTAACAAGTGTACAACCTCATATTACACAAGAACGCATTAAATCACACCTAAGAACGAATTGCTTGGTTTTCTTGAGTTTTTAAAAAGATTCAAAGTGAGTGAGATGTAAAACATCCCTAAGGAATATTACTTAAATAAATAAATAAAATGGGAAAAGAATTTAAAACGTCGTAGTATTATTAAATCCAAAACGCTGAAGAATTTAAATTAATACTCAATGTGACTAAACTTAACTGAAATTAAGCAAAAGTATTACAAATTCCAATATCCCAAACGAAATACTAAAAACATAGTAAAAATATCCCTAGCTCTACTCCCAGCTAGCCCTCACTCCGTCGCATGAGCACCCTCAACATCACCTGTACCATCACTTGCTCCCGTGTAACGAATCACACGATCATCGCTATACACAAACAGAAAGGGTGAGCTCAAAAGAATATAAGAAACATATCAATTGAATAATATCAATACACCCAATTACATTCTCATATCTGGACCATGGTCACATACTTAATACCCCCATAGCTTTTCAACTTCCAATTTAACAACAAAGTTAGCCATGGACTCAGGATTTATGATGCTCACACGAACCTGCCCGCTCGTGGTCATGTCTCTACGAACCTTCCACTTGTAGTCGTACTCTACGGACATGCCCACCCGTAGTCCAACACATGTGATCCACTAGCTACGTACCTCCCCGCACGCAACATCTCTCAACTATGAGCACAGATCATACGAACTTACCTCGCTCGTATCCCCATAGGAGAGTAAATATGTATGAACCTCCCCGCTCATACCATCACATGTCAACCACCATCCATGAACCTACCCGCTAATGGCTCAGCATCTCCTAATCCACGTTCTCATCAATGCGTACAAACAATACACACAAACTGCACTAAACTCGCTTGGGCTATAAGCTTTAGCTTAAGCGACCAGGCCTGTCTCGCTTAGGCTAAGCTTTCTCGCCTGAGCAAGCGTGCTAACCTGGTTTATCTGCGAAGTCTCACTTAGGCGAGTCTCTCCTCGCATGGGCGAGTCTTTCCTCGCTTGGGCGAGATCACCCTTCGCCTAACACCCAAAAACTCTCGCCTAGGCGGCGAGTTAAGCACAACACAAGTTAAACACGAGGTCTCGCTTAAGCGAGAACCTCTCGCATAGGCGAAAAGCCTTGTCTCCCAAACATCAACCTCCTCACCTACGCGAGGTGCCCAAAACAGGGTCTCACACCCCTCGATTTCTCGCTTAGGCGAGAGATACTCGCTTAAGTGAGATAACAGGTCGCTTAAAAGCCTGACACTCCGCCTAACCGAGTAGCTCGAGTAGAAATAGCATCAAGACTCTGCAACTCTCTCCTAGGCGAGCCTGGCTCTCCTGAGTGAGATTAGCAGATGGTATCCATGTTCACGCACGCAGAAACCAAACCAATTGCCCCAAATTCACATTCAACATTAACAAAACAATTCATCACATAACCCCCAATTTCACATCACATTGAGTACGATAATAATCTCATCTCATGGCAATGATACAATTTATTCATGTCCAATGCAAAATGCACGAAATTGTTACCAACATGCATATAGATACGAAAAGAGCTCCCTTAACTTGAAATTCCTTGCTCCAAAAGGTCTTTTAGCCTTAGCTTTGTGTTAGCCAAAACCCTCCTTTGTTCTCCCACAGAAAAAAGTAGCTCTTCTCTCAACATACAATTGACATACATAGGACTCGAACCCAAATCCTCTCACATAATAAAGTACTATCAACCATTTGAACTAGTACTTTTCCACGTCATATCACTCCACATTAAATGCCTTAAAGGCTTCTACTACCTGCATTTATTAAATAATTAATTTATTAATTATTTAAATTTCTCGGGTCTTACAAGATGAGAGAGAGAGAATTGCACAGTTGTTTTTATACTGGTTCACTCAATCACAGAGCTACATCCAGTTTACCAGGACAATATGAGCATGATTTCCACTATATTCAAAAGTTTTACAAATCACATACCAAAATTACACTTTTGAACAAAGAAACTCACAAGATTTTTGACTCACACAAAAATCTAGACACACACCCTGCAGGAATCACACTTACAGACCTGAAATCACATCAGGCAAACCAACTAGAAGCACAAGAACATCCAAATCAGATGGTGGTTGTCCATAGCCAACCATACATGTGTTCTTCAAGCTACTCACAAGCCAAAATGCCTCTAAGATCAACCAAGATCTTCAAACCACGAGTTGCAGCTGTGTATTGCAGAGATAGAGTTTTCCAGAGAAGAATGACAAAGTTTCATGCTAAAAAACTCATATTCGCACCTCTGCTCTTGAAAACACAACTTATATAGTCTAGTTTAAGTGAAAACAGCCGATTGAATTTTTCATATAGTCAGCTGATTTTACTTGACTTAATTGAAATCAATCGATTGAAAAAATAATTCAACTGAATGAATGCATTCATACCATAAACTATATACAACAAGATTTTTAACCTGTTAAAACCCATTTTAACATATTAAAAGAAACACACCAAGGCACACAAGACATCTAACCTATGTCATATAGCCTACCAACATGATATAACACTAAAACATTACATTTAACATGTTATTTTCAGATTTAACACACTAAAACTTAATCTTCAAGTGGATTTTCATCAATCTTCATCAAAGACCTATGATATTCATGCACATGGATTTATCAATTCTTTGCTTCAAGCTTGCTTGTGCCAACACACTTGACTTAACTGAAATCACTCGATTGAAAGACAATTCAACTGATTGAATACATTCATAGCAAAAACTATATACAATAAGGTTTTTAACGTGTTAAAACCCATTTTAACCGATTAAAAAGGACACACTAAGACGAATAAGACATCTAACCTCTGTCATATAGCCTACCAACGTGGTATAACATGTAATCATTACATTTAACACATTATTTCTAGATTCAATACAATAGAAACATAATCTTCAAGTGGGTTTTCATCAATCTTCATCAACCACATATGATCTTTATGCACTTGGCTTTATCAAATATTTGCTTCAAGCTTGTTAGTGCCAATAAAATATCCCATAAAAGGAGAAAAAATGGAACAAACATACATGGAATGAGAGGTTAGAAAGATGAATAATATTATTACATACAACACTGGAAAATCTACCCTGAAAATAAAGATGTTAAACCTTGATTATAGCAGACGAAAAATAATGCAAAAAGAAACACAACAACATGGTAAACCATCCATATTTTTAGAACACAAACATTCACAACATCAATGGAAAGATTCAACCTTCACTATGACAGATACGAAATACATGACCCACAAATATCTACACACTTATTTCACGGACAAAAAATAACAAAGATAAGAATAAAACCTGAAAACCTAGTAGAAGAAACTCAACATATGGAGGAAAAGCGAAAGCACCAAATGAAATAGCTAAAAGACTCATATATACTTTTTTTCCTGCTATACTTTTTGAAATTTATCCATTAATCAATCATGAAACCAAACTAATCAATAGAGAAGAACGGGAAATGCAAAAATACCATAAAACCAAACTCATTTATTAGTGTAATGAAGGCCAAGGTATAATAATAAAGTGAAGACAGTAATAAGGGAAAAGACATAAAAACCTAAAAAATGGACATGAGTCAAAATGATAAAAAATGATGGAATTGTAAATTTAGTTGATGTTGTTTTTCTTATATTAGTATATATATATATATATATATATATATAAATTGTTTTTAGAAACTTTTAGGTGATTTTTTGTGTGAAATATTTCACATTTTAATTTTTTTAATATCAATTATTTTTCAATTTTTTATAATCATATATCTATAATAACATATAAAAATATATCTTTTATCCATAATTACATGTTTATGCTCTCGAAAACACAACTTATATAATCTAGTTTAAGTGAAATCAATCGGTTGAATTTTTCGTACAATCTGTTGATTTTAGTTGACTTAACTAAAATTTGTCGATTGAAAAATAATTCAACTGATTGAATACATTCATACCAAAAACTATATACAACAAGACTTTTAACTTGTTAAAACTCATTTTAACCTATTAAAACTCATTTTAACCGATTAAAAATGACACACTAAGACTAATAAGACATATAACCTTTGTCATATAGCCTACCAACATGGTATAATATGTAATCATTACATTTAACACATTATTTTTAGATTCAATACAATAGAAACATAATCTTCAAACAGGTCTTCATCAATCTTCATCAACCATATATGAACTTCATGCACTTGACTTTATCAAATATTTGCTTCAAGCTTGTTTGTGGCAACAAAATATCCCATAAAAGGAGAAAAAAAATGGACCAAACATACATGAAATGAGAGGTTAGAAAGATGAATAATATTACATACAACATTGGAAAATCTACCCTGAAAATAAAAATGTTAAACCTAGACAAAAAATAATGCAAAAAGAAACACAACAACATGGTAAACCATCCATATTTTTAGAATACAAAAATTCACAACATCAATGGAAAAATTCAACTTTCACTACAATAGATACGAAATACACAATCCATAAATATCTACACACTTATTTCACAAGAAAAAAAAACAAAGATAAGAACAATACCTGAAAACCTAGTAGAAGAAACTCAACAAATGGAGAGAAAGCGAAAGCACCAAATGAAAAGGCAAAATGAAATAGCTAGAAGACTCCGATATACTCTTTTTTTTCTGCTATACTTTTTGAAATTTATCCATCAATCAATTATGAAACCAAATTGATCAGTAGAGAAGAACGAAAAATGCAAAAATACCATAAAACCAAACTCATTTATTAGCATAAGGAAGTCCAAAACAGGTTTTGGGGTATAACGGTAAAGTGAAGATACTAATAAAGGAAAAGACAAAAAAACCTAAAAAGTGAACTAAGTGTCAAAATGATAAGAAAGGGTGGAATGGTAAATTTAGTAGACTTTGTTTTTCTTATATTGGTATAAACTATATTGAGAAATTTTTTTTAGTAACTTTTAGGCATTTTTTTTGTGTGTGAAATATTTCACATTTTAATTTTATTAATATCAATTATTTTTCAATTTTTTATAATTATATATCTATAATTATATATAAAAATATATCTTTAATCCATAATTACGTGTTTATGTGTTTTTTTTATTATACTAAAAAATTATTAAACTATGAAATAATTTTAGCGTAATTACTAAAGAGTAAAATTAAAAAATATATATAATATAACAAAAAAAATATTCGGTATATATATATATATATATATTGTTTTATATTGGTAATAATCAAAATTAAATAATTATAATTAGTGAATATACATGTTTACACACATATATATGTTTTTTTTCTTTTTATTGTAACAAAAATGTATTAAATTATAAAATAATTTTTATTAAAGGTTATTATGAAAATAAATAATTTGCATAAATATTTTATTATATAAATAATTTTTTATTATAAATAATTATATAAATTTTAAAAAAATTAATTATTAAAAAATAAAATTAAAAATAATTTTTATTAATAATTATTTAATTTTGAAAAGATATTTATTAAAATTAGAAATTCTACCTTTTGTCGTGTTGGGTACTCTAGCTTCCCTTTATACGCTCCGTCTCTCTCTCTCGCCCTCCCCCACTTCCTAAAATCCTGGATTCCCTCCCAACAAAATTTAACATGCCTACCCTCACCAATTTCTACGCCATTCAAGATTTATCCCACCACAAAACCAAAGACGATTGCTGGATCCTCATCGATGGAAAGGTTTAACCTTTTCCACTATTAACTCCTTTTTCTCTCCAATTCCCTATATGGGTTTTCTCTTCTTGCTTTCATGCCTTTTATTTTCTATAAAATCTCTGTAGTTGTGCTCATCCCCCTCATAATTTCTGTTTTCTTTTCTTTAGTATTGCTTGCCCTCTAGGATTTGATTTATGTCCTATGATGTTTTTGGGAATATGTAATTTAAGGTTTTGAACATTTTGGTTGTTTCTCTATATAACTCAACTAATAAATGCATGATCTACTGACTAACTATCTTAGATACTTCTCTATCATCTTGTTCTCAGTGGAACTTTACATACCTTTGGTTGGGGAATACCTCATATCTTATGTTTTTGTTTTTCTCCCACACTTTTGAAATTTTTGTGACATTTTTTGGGATCCCACGTCAGTCTAGACATAGGATCAACTATGTTTTCGTTTTTCTCCCACACTATTGAAATCTTTCTGATATTTTGTTAGTTCTACTACTTTAGTATGCTATTTACCAAACATTTTATAAGCTAAAACAGCGTAGGAGTGTCCATCACTGTGACAAATGAGGAAATCAGTTACCTTTTTCTTTGAAGAAAGAAAGGATTAAAAGCTGTGGTTAATATGTAATGGACTTTTATATTAATTAGTGACACTGACACTAACACAGGCTTTTTAACTGATTGTTTTTACATATATTAGTCAAGAATATTTCTCATGTTTTTAATCTTTATTGTTCTTGTAAAAGGGATTGTTTACTTTCAATTTTTATCTTCCATGATTCAACTGGAAATAAATCTGCTGATAGAGAGCCTGGTATAACTACCAGACCATGGGGTTTACCAGACACTAATGTGGTCATCCTATTCGTCCTTGATGTGTTACGTCATTCTTGACTTAGATATGTTTATGTAGTTTCAGAGACTTCTTGCTGGCAACTGCATCTCTTGGGAGTTATTTTTTTCTATGTATTAAAACATTATGATAAAATGGTCTCTTCTCAAAGAGGGTATTTTGAACTCAAAGAAAATAATGCACCTACTTTTCACACACAGATTTTCACGAGCTGATGTTGGTGAAAAGCTGATGTTGGTTTTTTTTGTCTGCATTGCATTGCTTTCACTTGTTATTATCTTCTCCATCATACAGAAATGTTATAATAATGGTATATTTGGATTCTTATAGTTTTACAAGTGTTATTATGTTTGGAATTTTGTTGTTCTCTGTTTGAAATGGTTGTAGTACTGGACCTATAATATTTAGTGCAAATAAGGTTGTCTATCTCAAGAGTTTAACCTCATGGGGCTTTTGTGGACTAGGCTCAAACTCATAAGAGTTTACCAAACATAAAAATACTATTGAATACATTTGTGCATATACATTAGAGTTAAACGGTTATGGACTTAAGAAGTTGGGAAATAAGAACAATTGTTCTTCCATTTGATGCTGAATGGATGACTAAATGGAATAATGTTGATCTTGAGCAACATCGTGGGGATGGCAACATTGTGAACTACTTGAAAGTTCAAGTACTCCAACTTCAAATACTTTTGAGATTGATAATTTAGCTCTTGATGCTAATCTTAAAGATGCTTTTTTATCTGAGGAAGAACTTGATTGATGTTATCATGGATCATGAAGAACACACATAAGGAGGAGTAACTACCATAAGCATGGCCAAAGTAGGGAGAAGAGAGTCTAGGCTATCAAGGAGGCTTCTTGGGGGGTGTTGACTAGAAGCAAGGCTAAGAACGAGTTGGAGGAAAGGCTTCATCAAGCCAGCAAATTAATAAGGACTATTAGAAATAATAAAGGTAGTTTAGAATGAGTTAATCCTACCTTCTGTTCATTTTATAGTATAATTTGGGATTAATTCTTTATCTATTATATTCTAGGCACCCTGTTTGGTTTTAGATTAACCAAACCTAAGTTAGAATAGGATTGATACGTGTGCCATATGCTTTACAATTCGACAAAGCTCTCGGCAAAAAATCTATAAATAGGGACCAAGTGAGCTTGTAAACACAACTTGGAAAATAAATGACATTGATGTTGGTTTGAGAAGTGTCTGAATCTTCTTCTACTTAAAAGCCCTATCTTAGGTGTATCATATCCTAAGTGGCTACACTCCTTTCTCTTTGCCTAATCTTGGTGAGTCATATCCTAGTAGGAAGAGTGTGCAACTATTCCATGTTCCTTTTCGAACTCCAAGATCGGAGTTCCAATTGAACATACATGTATCTTTTTTCCCTTCCTTTTCCATTTTGGGTTTCTATTATTTCTTCTTCTCTTCTTTGAAGCTTGCTTGATCAAACCACTCTTAACCTATAGCAACCAAGAACCGATCACTTCTAAACTCCATCTTGCACCTTGCAAACCTCATGGCCCAGTAAAAAACATCACCAATGCAATTAAAGCTTTCAAGAACCAAGCCAAGAATCACCGACCCTTGAACATAGCTTGCAATTAATCCATATTTCATCCACCTAAATTCATCTATAAATCAAACCAAAACCAAAGACACCTTCCCCTAGGCATCCACAACACAATCAGGACATCAAAACCCATCACCAGCTAGCTTCCACAAACATTAGCCTTCATAAACTTCCAAGATCTCCTTCAATATTTGAGCAAGATCCATAGAGTTTGACTACCTTATGGTCATCTTTTACCCCATCAAAAATATGTAATGGTATCAGTAACCTGAATTGTGCTTCTCGAACTAACTTTGTGGTGGACTGACATTTAAAAAATAACTATTAACATAGCAACAGTTACCAAGTTATTGACTGAGTGACTCATCAGGATGGAGCTTCAACATTTCCTTGATTTCTTCCTTTTCAGACAGTAAAAAATAATCCTTTTCAAATACATTTGATCTGAGCACTTCAGGAATTTCCGGTCCATCTCATATTGTCCCATATACTTATTGAGTCCAATTGTTTCAATGCCAATTAATGTTCATATGATTTTTTAATTATCAAATCTTATAATCTTCTAATTCCTGTGGTGGGAAAACACACTCTACTTATGTTCTCAGTGAACCCCTCCACCGTTGAAACCAGCTTAGGACATAGCCCTCCTTAGCTCTACAACACGAACTGCTTGAATTTCTCTTCATATGTTACCTTCTTCATTTGGGAACATTTCTACATTCTCCCTACCCTCACATATATGCATCACCCTACAGGCAATTCTATAGCCCTGAGTCCTGTTCTTCAATATTTTGATAACCATAGACCTATAGATAGTTTGGGTAGTAGTTGCGTGTGATCCCCTACTACACTTATGTTTCTCCTACTGCATACCTATTTAATGATTGTTGTGATATCAGATTCCCTTTTTAGTCTTTTCTGCTCTTTAATGAACTCTGTCCTGTGGTTGTATAATCACAATGTTATATGCTTTGTTGCCATCTGGTCTTCCAGTGGAGCTTATTTTGTAATTATCTGGATATTGTGAAAACTAACCTCTGTCTTGAGTGAGTGTGGTTCTTAATATATTTTTCCTTTAGTTTAAATCTGTCCCTAGTGGTTTGCTACATTCTTTTCCAGCCACAAGCTGTGGACCCAACTTATTCAAGCTCCTTTTGAAACTAGCTTCTGTTATTCTCAATCCATACTTTTCTATTAAGGTTTTTGAATCCAAAATCCAATCTCATGATTGCTCCAGCTGCTTGAAGCTTCCAAATGCTCTCCACTAATGTCTTTTCCAATTTTTCTCAATTGTTGTTCTATTTGTTGACCTGTTTTGTCATTTGCCAATGCAGGTATACGACGTGACACAGTATTTGGATGATCATCCTGGTGGAGACGATGTAATCCTTGCTGCAACAGGTACCTTCCTCCATTACCCTATGAACTGCATGCAAGACTAAGCATGAGAAAATTCATCCAATGTTAGTATTCAAATCTAAATTCACCTTTTGTACTTTTCTTTAATGAAGGGAAAGATGCAACAGAAGAATTTGAAGATGCTGGCCACAGCAAAAGTGCAAGAGAACTTATGGAGCAGTATTGCATTGGTGAGCTCGACCCATCACCTCCAGTTTCCACCAAGCATTGCTATTCTGAAAAGTTCATGCAGCTGACAAAGCAATATTGGGCTGTTCCTGTGACCGTTGTTGGTATCTCAGTGGTAGTTAGTTTCTTATACTTACGTAAGAAGTAACATTACACAAAGTCTGCAATTCAATTTATATTAATGTTGCGAATCATTGCAACAAGTTTTGTTTTGTATTCGAAAGATAGATGTCATTAGAAAAGACTGGCTTATTCCAACATGATAACAATTGAGATATTCCATTACATTAAAGCATTGGTCAAAAAATAGATGATCAAAAAACATGCGCACTTTCAGATTTATTGATTAATTTGCGAAATCTTATTTTCTTAGAAAATTAGATGAAAGTGATATATATATATATATATATATATCATCTAATTGCTTATTATATACAATATTACATGTTAGTTCTCGGAATAATTGATTATCACAACTATTAATTAGTTATCTTGAGAAAAAAATGGATTTCCAAATAATAAGCTTTCTGAAATAATTGATTAGAGTCTTTCATAATATATATTATTTCTCTTAAAAACTTGAAAAAGGGTTAAGTTTCATTCGTTTTAAATCTGATATTTCTTTTTTAAGTCCATTAAATTGATGCCATAATCTATTTGTGAACTTTAATAGATAAAAACACAATCCAAGATTTCATTCATATTTTTTAACATTTATAATTTAAGAGAAAACAATAAAAAGCAATAATAAACAGGCAAGCAGTGAGCAATTAAAACTCTTCACTTACCTTACTACTACTCTCAAAATTTAGTCCTTTAAGCTTCTTCTTGATAGTAGCAAGATCATGATAAATCTAGTTGAAGGTTGTTCTTCATTTTTGAACATCCACTGATTGTTCCTTTTGATCATTCCCAATTTATGGAGTGTTGTTTCTCCAATTTTATTTGAGGGGATTGCAACAAAATTCCCCTATTCGGGATTAACTCCATGATGCTGAAAGACCTTTGTGAGCCTTCACTTTTGAAAAGTTCCAGAAGAAGAAACTTCTGAATGAGTTTTTCATCACTCCAAAATCTTTTGAATGTGTTTTTCATCGTTAAACCAGCCTTCAGCTATGGCAGAAAGACTTGAGATGGTGAGGCTATTTGACAAAAATTTTGAGAGGGTAGCAGTGAATGTAAGGAGAAGAAAAATGCTCACATAAGAAGATTAATTCAAGCTAGAAAGATTTGCAGGTTTGATTTCATGTTAAACATCACTGATAGCCAAACATTTAATCATTTTGTGCGTTGCCATCCAGATAAAAATTGTAAATCACATTTAATGTAGTGAGTATAGCCGTTTCATAATTTTTCAAACAAACAACATCAAACCAAAAGAATCAGTTATTTGAATCGTATAATCAATTAAAGTAGAGGATAAACATACACACAAATAATCGATTACACTCAATTACTGAAAAAAATAAATTTTATGATGACTTATTGTAATAGTTATAATTCACCCGTCATATTAAGTGAAATAGTGATAGAATTGTTAATATGATAAGATTTTGTATATCAGTTATACCTAAAACCAAAATAGAAGGGATAATATTTTTTTAATAAAGTACAATATGTTGATAGTTAATTACTTTTAACACTTAATCAAAATCATATTGTACTTTTCTCTCATGAGCATTTATGAAAAACTTGAATATGTACATAAGTTCATCATGAACCTTGTGTATTCAAATTTGCCAAATTATCTTAAAAGTCTGACCTAATAAATGCTCCTATGAGACACATTAAGCTATTAGATGCCACCTAAGACCAAACAATTAGGTCTTAAGAAGAAGCTCAATACCTCAAATCTTATAATATCACCATATTGTTGAATATAAAATATTGAAATCAAAGAATAAAGGGAGCAACTTTACAAATATGCCTTAATTTATGATGTTACCAAAAGATATGTAAATGTAGTGTTTCAACTTAGAGTGTTTCTTGAAAGAATATAATGAGTAATATCAAAAGAACTTGCTATTAATAAGGAGACCATCGAAAACAATTTATAGAAAACAAATATGAGAAAAACTAATCAATTATCTTTAAAGGTAATCAATTATTTTGTTTTTCCTTATTAAAAACACAACATGAAGAACTTAACTATTCTATCAATTAATGGTGAAATTAATGCGTATTGAAAAAAAGTGAGATCATTATGACATACAATTGATTAATTGTGCATGTGTGTTTCGAAATCAATTATGAGGATCAAACTTTTACCCATAGGTAAAAGAATTATAGTTAACAATCAAGCTATACATTATTTTTATTTAAGAGGATCACAGTCGAACATTATTATAAAATGCATCAATTGTTTCATAGTATAGTTGATTAATTGAGCATGTGTGTTTTGAAATCAATTATTTGAATTAAATTTTTACCACTATCTCAAATATTAGTTAACAATCAATCTATAAGTAAGAAAACAATATGTAAGAAAACAAAGCGATAGGAAAATACAGTGATCTAAGTTTAGAAAACGTTTATTCAAAGTTATCACTTTCTCATCATTTTTTTTTCTCACCATACATAAAACACAACCTCTCTCTGAATTCAACGTTGAACAATGTACTTAAAGTGAGAAAGCAGAGAAAAAGCAAATCTATGGTGTCTTACAGCCTGGCCACTTAACAATCCCAGGAGAAAGAGTCTTAAGAATGGGATTTCTCTCAAAGAAATTTGTTGGTCTCAATTCAAATCCAGTGCTCAACAAGGGCATTATAGGAAAATCCTCCTGACACGGAACATGGTGGATTCCAACCACGTACCACAGTACAATGTCCTTGTTCTCAATACCTCTGTTCCTGCAAAATTTTCAATTTCAAAACCCACGTTAATAATGCAACAATATCACACCAATGAAATTTATGGTGTAAAAATATCATTTTCGATGCTAAAAATGTGGTCGGAAAGGTAAAAGATGGTTACTGCTTAGTCCAAACAGCCAGCGTATCATCTCCACGGCTCTGATCAACATATAATCCACCGGCCCATTTCTCAGTCCTATTGTAAGGTGTAACCCAAACATTGTAATTGGTGAAGGCACCACGTGTTTGAGGAAAGTCGTCTTCGGTCAGAAGTGGATGAGCTGCTGCATTTGGAATCAAACGGTACCCCACCTCGTTTCCGGTGGAAGTCTTCTTGTTAGGGTTCACCACTGCTAGCTCCGACGGACTAAACCCTAGTTTTATCTTTGCATCAGATTCACTCTTCACAACCTCACTACTAGTCGTCCAATAGCTCTTTCTCTTCGAACTCTGCTCACTCACTTCCACAGTCTTCAGATCGGTCTTCACAAAGGAGTTTCCCACACCGTCAATGTCGAAATCAAGATGGTATATGTAGTAATGATCGTGGTATACTCCGATGCTGTGTTCTGACACCAATGTGCCATGTTGGTCACTCTTTATCTCATCATTGTGAGTAATGTCCACTGCCTTAATTTCCAACATGCCCGACAGTGATATCTGTTCAAAGATTTTTAAAATATTCAGACTGATTTCTTGTTACAAAAGTTAAAGATCAATAGTTAGATTCTTTTGGGTTATGTCATGATCAAAATCTCTAGTGTTGTTACTTTTCACTGTCTGTCTCAACAACATAGCACATGAGATACTTTCTACTCATAGCAAAGAGCCCAAACCAAACATGTTTTTTATCCTGCTACAATACTATATATAAATAGTCATGCATTTCATATCACGGGATAGTACTATATATTCTATTATTATCACCACCTCATTTCACATCTAATAAATCATCAATATATAATACATATAAATAATAAAGTAGTCATTGTAATTTTTGCGGTACATAAACATATTTTAAGTTCTTAAATTTTGAAATCAAATTAAAAATAGTCCTTCAGACTTGATTATATTATAGCCTTTTTATTTGTCTGTCAAACTATTTTTTGGATTAATGTTTGAGTCATTTTTTCAATTTAAATTTAAAATCAAAATATATTAAAATTTAATGTAAAATTAAATTTCAATTTTTTATCAAACTTAAAAATATTATAGACATATTTAACTTTAAATTAAATTATATAAAATATTTAGTACACGGACGAAAGTGGCACACATAATAAGGAAACAGAACTTACAGCAGGCTTAATTGAACCACTTGTTTTGAACTCCCAATCCAAGACGTTGTCGTAGTTTCCCACTGTAACCACTGATCTAACTATCAGAGTGACGTCAGATCTAACCTCTCGTATCTGAAAACAAAACCAAGGAGACACTTAAATAATAAGAACCAACACATAGCAATTAACATTTCTAATATTTTTATTTTTTAATTTTAGTACTACATAAAAAACTAATAATTTTATTATATAATAAATATTATAATGAAAGTTAATAAAGATAACAGTGGAGCTTCTGCGGAAGAAAAACAAATTTGATTCTATACTGAATTTATTTTGTTGTGTTTCTTCCCGTGTCTTCTAGATATACCGATAAATATTAATTTTAAAATTGTAAAATATATAAAAAATATTTTTAAAATATTAATATAATATGTTTTTAATGTGCAGTAAAAAAATTAATAAATTCAAACAAAAGAATTAAAAAGATAATAATATTTTAATTATTAAATTTTGACAATTTTTTTTATAATATAATATATATTTTTAATGATTTTGAAATATTAAAAAAAATTATTTAAAAAATAACATTTAAAATTATAAAAAAAAAAATTTCAAAATCTAATAATTAAAATATATTTTTCAAACTAAAATAACGTGAAACTCTTACATCCTCGTGAGGAATTCCTGTTTCTGTGTGACGCCAACTGATACCACCATACTGTTCGAACACACAGATTGCATTCTGCAACAGTTGAGGGCTTCCATCCCTTCCAACAACATAGGCATCTAGGAATTGTGCATGTGGAGGACAATCATGCAAAGGTTCCAAAGAAACCATAGATTGACCAAACCCGAATTCACCGGCATCGAAGAATGTCTTGTAATACCATTCCTCGCTCGGATCCTGGTATGGCACGAATAGTTCAGAAATGTATCCTCTGTATAACACTGAACGAGATTTATGCACTTCAGGGTCGTAGATTGATGCTGTTGAAATTATCACTCCTGCTCGAACATCGTATCCTATGTGAAACTTCCAATTCGCCCAGCTGAACCAACAAAACATCCACTTTCTAACTTTAGAAGCTGAAACATGATAACTTGTTACCAATTCTACGTTTTTATCTTAAGTAAATATTTCGATAATGAACATAATACATATGACGTGTTTGAAAATGAATTAATATTGGTAAATGGTTACTTTCATTCCACTCTCAGAAAATTCATGAAAACTTATCTTACCAAAACACATTAATTAATTTACGTTTTTAACAATTTAGAGCATAAGTGAAACACCACGAAGACAAAGACATGTTGACTTTATATAGGACTTGTTTTGGAAATGAATCTCACCTTTTTTTAAAAATAAAGTGAATACAGTTTTCATTTTCATGGGTTTAAATTCAACTATAGACGTGATGAAAAATCTAATGTTACTGTTTTTAATTACTCATTTAGTTCGTGATTTCATCTTTTCACAGATGAAAAATAGATCACGTCACTTTTCACGAATCGAAACTAAATTGAGACTAATTAACCGAAGGATCAACTTTAAAATTTTCAGACAAAAACAGGTAATTAAACCTTTTTTTTTTCATCAACCATTTAAACCACTCATTTTATCTATTGTAAAGTAAAAGGTTCACTTTAATCAAAGGAAATTTAGGTGGTCCACTTCTTATCTATGTACTGTCAATGTAAATCTTTTCTTTTCTTAATAGGTAGATAATATAAATTTCCAAGTAATGATGGATTTAACACCTTAACTTAGTGGGTTAATTAGGTCTCACTACAATAATATTTTAAAGTAAAAATAATTTTAACAAATTAAAAAGGACACATGCACATCCTAATATATATATATAGCTCCTGTCCCCAAAATTTGTGTAAAATATAGACATACATTTCCTAATGAATTTAATAATTCATATAATAAAAATTTATATTTAAATTTAATTTGCACATAAATTATTAAAACCCTAATTTTGGTGAAAGAAAAATAATTCAAAAATCCAATGGCCATTCCTGTATTCCACTGTAGATTTATCCTCTTTCAATTTAGTCAATAAAATTATTGTGATTTTGTTTTGTTGATATATCAAACGGTTTTTTTTGTCCCGTCATGAACCAAGTGAAGTTCCTGATAGTTAATATATGGATTAAGATCCTGTATGTGTAGTATTATAAAAACTTGATGAGATCTCACTCGTGCATTTCTTTATTTTTAACAGATAATAAAAAAATCTGATGTTTAAGTTATGTATATACCTTTTACATCATTGACTTGTATTATTTTTTATAAAAAGAGTTTTACTTTGATATATACCTGACACTGTGTCCTTTGATGGTGAAGCCAGAACCGTCGGGTTGATAGGAGGCAAAAGAATGAAGCCTGGGACCAAACGGTGGTTTCAAATGCGAAGCTCGATATTCGGTGTTTTCCGCCTTGGGAACAGGCTCAACAGCGTTATCATGATAATCAATGATCTTCATCTGTTCAAGATCAGCCAGAATGGTTATTCCGTTGATGGGTCTCACGTAGATATTGGCGGTTTCTTCCTTCATGAAGCACTCGATTCTCAGAACCCTTTTGTTGCTCTGGGTTTCGCCGTACCATCCGACGGTGAAACCGGAGCACACCACTTCCGACAAGTTCAAGCCCCTCTTTTTAATGGACTCCACGAAGGGACCGTGCTTGAAGGGGAGTTGCAAGGCGTCGCTTTGCTCATCCACCGTTAAGGTGGGGAACCCGTTTCCGCTGTGGATCTTGTCGGAGAGAACCCGAGAGGATCGTAGGTTTATTGTGAGCTCGTGGACTTGGGAGTTTATGATGGCGATGACGAAGGCGTTGCGTGTGGTTGCGGCGCCGGTTGAGACCCATTTGAGGACAGTGGCTTTTTCCGGGTCGTCCAGTCCTACGTAGTGGAACTTGACATGGTTTGTTTTGGTCGGGTATTTGTTTAGGACTATGGTTTGGATGAGGGTGATTTCTTGCTTTGTTAAGGGGTCAAATGGGTGTGTCAGTTGCAAGGGACCAATGGAAACTGTTTCTTGAAGGAAGCAGAAGAAGAAGAAGAAGAAGAAGAAGAGTGTCGGTAGTGATAAGAGGTGGTGGAAGAGTTTCATGGTTCTAGTTTATGGCATTCACTTCCTTACAATAACAATGAGAACCACTCCCTTTATATAGAGGAAAGTGAGGTTAAGAAGGTTTTACATTTTCAAAGTGAAAGAATGGTTTAACATTCTTCAATAATGTTAAATTAAATTATTTGACTAAAATATAAATTAAATTGTTAAATTATTTTTATCAGTAATAATAAATATATTAATAGGGATAATAGGGTTGTCCCAACCCAAATACACAAAAACAAAGTAGGAAGAAAAGGAAAAAAACAACAAGAACAAATATAAACCATACATCTTTCTCTTCTATAATTGTTGTCCACCAAATTATAAGAAAAATTATAATAAAAAAGAAGACTAGAACATGAACTTGATCTACCACTCTTAATGGCAGTATGAATCCAGCATAAAATCATAAGCACAACACCACACACCAGTATAAACTCAATACCACAAATAAATTGTTGAATATAAGATTAATAAAATGAATTCTAGGGTGAAGCTAGAAAAATCATGTATTAAAAATCAAAATACTATTCAAATTTTAATGCATGCGTGTGTATATATATATATATATATATATATATATAAATAACATATTAATACTAAAATGGGTTATTTTTAAAATAAAAACAATAATATTTATCTTTTATCTCTCTGAAATATTTTCTCCCACGTTTTTGTTGTGACAAGGAGAAGTACATATACGTTTGATTGGTTATTATGAGTCCACACCCTATCATTTTATACAATCATTTTTCAACTACTTTTATTAATTTTTTAATGAAATAATTTAATTTACATGTTTAAATTAAATATCTTAATCATACAATAATTTATGTTTTAATTAAATATTTTAATTATCTTATAGATACATAAAGAGTCAACATGAGTTTAAAGTCATCTCTCAGTCCAGTTTATCTTAAAGTCATCTCTCGATCTGGTTTATCTTAAGTTTATCTTAGATTAATTTGAAAAAAATAAAATATTTTAAATATGGATCAAGTTGAATCTGACTTATTGAGTTAGATTTGACACAGGTTAATCCTTAATCCATTGACAACAGTTTTTTCTCGTATTTTTAATTTTTTATTATAATTATTCACTAATTTTAATTTTATATAAGTTGATATTTTATTTTTTTTTAAACTAAAATATTGTTCAATTAGTATTTAAATACTTTAAATGCATAGTTTACTTATTTGTCCAACTATATAAGTTAACAATTTGAATTTTACTTACTATTTTTGTAATATTACTTTTAATTGTGGTTACTGTTAAGTAAAATAGATTAACACTTTGATTTTACTATTATATTATAAACAAGCATGTTGAGTGAATTCACTTCTATTGTACTACAATAAATATATAAAATAATTTGAAAGAATAAAAATATACTTAAATGACATAACACATTTAACTCACTAACTCGTCTTTGGTCTGATAGAGGACTATTGATGGATTCCATACAAGAAGAACTTGAAGATGAACTTTTGCAATTCAAATGACCTATGATAAGGTCAAAGAGCAAAAGATTGAACGAACAAATCTATTCAAGGGTCATGATGCTACAAGCAATTGGAAATTCAAAGGATATGAAGATCATGGATTGGAGCACCCTTATAGATTATAATTTTAAGCATTTAAAGCATATGTAATTTAATTTAATTTTGTAAGTTTCTTGGATGAACATTTCGTTTCTATTTTTAATTTTTAAGTTATTTTGAGCCCAATATCTTTGGGCTTTCTTTTAGGGTTTTTTATGTTGTTTAAACATTTGTGCCTATATATATATATATATATATATATATATATATATATATATATATATATATATATATGTATATGGGTACCAAATACATTTGTAGACACCTTGGATAGTCACATTATATGCATTTACATCCTTTGAGAGATGATTCTCTTGGTTCTTGGATTAGAACTCTGATTCTAATCAAAGATTAGCATATTTGTGACGAATCTTCACTTGATTTATCAATCCGTTAGGTTGTGGCGTCCCCATCTTTGTCTTATTATGCATTCTTCTTATTTATATATATATATATATATATATATATATATATATATATATATATATCTTATGGTACTCTCTGATTTATTTAATGTTTTACATAAGGAATTCAAATTCAGAAACGATCGTAATAGAGTCTATTTAAGTATTTAATAATAGTTAATTAAATAATTATTTAATAAATGTGGGTAATGGGAACCTTTAAGGCAATAAATGCGGGATGTTATGATGTGGAAAAGTACTAACTAAAGTGGTTAAGAGTACTTAATTGTGTAAGAGGACTTGGGTTCAAGTCCTATTTATGTCAATTTGTGTGTTATTAAATTAGTATTATTTTTAATATATATTAATTATGTTGTGGAATGTTATAATAATTGAATCATATTAATTAGTATGAAAGATAAATTGGTTGAATGGTTGTGCATTGACTTGATGCTAATCATGGTATAGGTTCAAACCTTGAAGAACCCAAATTATAAACTCTATTTTGCTACTATTTTTAGTTTTGGCTTGAATTTGAAGGGTTAGAGGAAACGTCCAGAAACCGCCAGAACCTACTTTTTGGGTTCTCTGCTATGCACCGCCTGGCGGCTAAGTGTTGTCCGCCAGGCGACACCAACCGGCCTACCCAGTTCTTCCTGATTTTGGTATTTTTGTGATGTGGGGATGCTTGGGAGTGATTCTTATGATACGAGATTAATCGGTATGATGAATTATTGTCTGTAAATTTGTAATTGGTGGACTATTGCATGAACTTGTACTTGAATTGGGGATTTAGGGTTCATGTGGGATGGGAATTGAAAAACGTGGATGATCTTTGTGATTAACAATGTTGATGTGGAAATTGAAGTTAACATGATTAGATTATGAAAACTGGATACTGTGTGTACGTGAAAGCATGTCAGTCTGAACGTGAATTGAAATGGGGGTGTCTGTGAATCCTGTTGGATGCGAGAAAATGTGGCAGAACCCAATATTGGCATGAACCGCCTGGCGGCAGGTTGCCGCCAGGCGACGCATCAAAGCAGAGGGTGCTTGGCGATGTTTGCTGCGAGTTGTGTTCTTGGGGAGTCGCGGGTTATTTCTGTGAGAATTGGATTAGTGGTCATGGCTTTCCTCTTTAAAATTGGGTGAGGGTGAACATTTTAACGTGTGTGTACTAAGGATCATTTTGCGGTATGACTTAGGTGTAAATGAAATTTGAGAAGGGTATTGTAAACTGTAAAATTGTATTGGGGCAAATGGGAAGGGTTACAACGTTGATATTTTGTGAATTGTCCTAAATCGATGAATAGAGTAAAGTATGCTAAGGAATTGAAATTACTTGGTTGGGCGTGAAATACTTGTACATATGTAGTGGTGGTTGTCGTGCTATGTTCTAATGTTATGATTTATGTGTGAAAGATGCATTGCAATTTTGGGTTCTCTTAAGATCTGTGAACAGTGCCAAAAACTAGTAGCATTGCGCTACTGGTATGGCGCCTGGCCGTGCGGGGCAAGCCGCCAGGCGATAAGGCTCTAAATTAGTGGCAGTAGCCACTGTCTGCGGGCGGTGCCTGGCGGCAGGGTTGTGTCCGCCAGGCGGTGACGAAGTTGTGTGGCTCCTGTTTGTTTAGTGGCGCCTGATGGTGGGGGTTTGGCCGCCGGGCAGTTTGCTTCCAATTTCTGACTAGCAGCGTTTAAGCGGCGCCAGGCAGTTTTGGTTGCTGTGAAATTTGTTGTTGCTTTGATTAGTGGACTTGAAGGACTAAGTTCACTTACCTTTGTATTTGGGCTTGATGGACTAAGTCCAATAGGGGTTTGGGATGTGCTTGGTGGTGGGACGCATGATGGGCATGGAACTAGTTAGTTCTCGTCGGCTACTAAGAGGCGAGGAGTCCTTAGTATGGTGATTACATGCTTCGAACGCACGATGGGCAAGGAATAGTTTTATTCCCATTGGCTGCTATTGGGCGAGGAGTCCATAGTATGGTGATTGCGTGCGTGCCAGGGTCCAAGCTAGGAAAGCTTGAATGTTTTACTACAAACGAGGAGTCTGTGGGGTTGGACTATGAGCGGGATAGGCTCGTAGGATTGGACCACAAAAGGGATAGTTTGGTGGGAGCACAGTAAAGTCCCAAGACCTAGTTTCATGCATATGACTCATGAAGAACTATGAGATCAGGGATGGGTAATTTGAAGTTGACACATTTGAGTAAAATTTATTTCTTGGGATGGGTGTCATATTTATTTTATATTTATATGTGCATAGCTCACCCTATCTGTTTGTGTGTGGCGATGATCGGATAACTTGTTATTCGGGAGCAGATGATTTGACAGGTGAGCTAGGAGACACTTGAGTTCAGAGAGCAGGATTATATGAGCATTTGAAGACTTTGATCTTTTGATCTTTTTTTATGTTTTTGAACATTAGCTATTTTAGTTGTTTTATGGTTGTAATAAATTTTTGATCGCGAATATTTGTAATGTATGCGATTCTGTGGTTTTAATTTTCCCACGTTATTGGGAAAGTACTGATATAAATGAGATTTGACCGTTAATAATTTGTTTAATTATTTTATTATATTTATTTTAAAAGTAATATTTCTTAGGGATGTTACAGTAGACACCTTGGATACTCACATTATATGCATTTACATCCTTTGAGAAATGATTCTTTTGGTTCTTGGATTAGAACTCTGATTCTTATCAATGATTAGCATATTTGTGACGAATCTTCACTTGATTTATCAATCTGTTAGGTTGTGGCGTCCCCATCTTTGTCTTATTTTGCGTTCTTCTTATATATCTTATGGTACTCTCTGATTTATTTAATGTATTACATAAGGAATTCAAATTCAGAAACGACCGTAATAGGGTCTATTTTGGTTACATAAATTTTAACTTAAAAAAATGTGAACTGAGTTAAATTGACTCTTTTTTAGTTCAACTTGTGATGAGTTAACATGTGTGAGTCAGATTCACTCACTTTAACATCCCTAAATATATAATAGTTGCTAAAATAAAAATCATAATCTTAGTATAGTAATAAATGGAAGGGAAAACAATTTCATTGATGTAGACATTCCTTTTTCAGTGCATCCAATAATTAATTAGATGTGTATAATACACACATGCATAACATATGCCACTTAAACTCAGCTTGTCATGCATGAATAACTTTTCAGCTTAACATACTTTTTTTTATTATCAACGCTGAATTTAACATACATTATTAGAAAAGTTTGGTCTTTTGTGTCATAGGGATTCATGTATCAACTACTATGAGCTTTTTAAACAATCTAGAAAACTCAAAAGTGAAGTTTTAACTTGTTAAGATTATTGTGTCTTGAATGTTGTGTCTTCTTTAAACAAAACTTCTTTTGAGCATCGTTTAAAGTAGTTGCATGGAGAATATATATATATATATATATATATATATATATATATATATTATCTTGATGGTGTGATAATTGCATGTTCTTCGAATGACACTTAAATCAAGGTATTAGTTTACAAAAACATAATATTATTTCTTAATTATTATTATCAAAACTCGAAAGGCGTCTTATCAAATATTTTAATAATTAATATTTTTTTGGAAACATTGTTTTAGCATTAGTAAATAATTATTGGATGCACATATAATAATGATGCATGAAAAATATCTTATCACTATGCTTCTAATGTTGCTAAGCAAATATAACAAACATATGTAATAATCTATATAATTGTTGTCATATGTCATAGCAAGACTTTTAATGATGATTGATCACAGAATCGTCATCGTAAGACTTTTTTAGCGATGATTCTATATTTAAAATCATCGTCATATGTCTTTGCAAAACTTTTGACGACGGTTCTCTAGTTAACTATTGTTAAATACTTTGCAATAATTACAATATTGTCATCGCGTCTTTTTTTACAGCGAGGTCCTACGAGTGTTGTTAATTAATGTCGTGGATAACGATTTTTGCACTAGTGCCATGAAAGCATAAGTACTCGAGATTATTAATGGGAGGGAATTTTGTCCTTCTCCCCTTCTTAGAAGGCTCTCCAACTCTCCAACTTTATGTTTTCCTTAGAAAGGGCAGGGGTTGACAGATAGTTCATCTGAAGAATTTTATTAAAGAATAGAGTTAGTGTAAATCGAAGAAGCATCATCTACGATGGCAATGAATTTTGGGTTGACCAAAGGACGTTGTTGATAAAAGGATTTAAAATTAGACGAGGAAGGCATGAGGAGGTATCTAGGAGTAGAAAGGCGAATGAAGAACAAAAACTTGAGGCGGGAGCAAGGAAGACAAAAACAAAGATAATAGGAAATGAAGTGAGAAATGAAAGAGAGCAATATAAAGTAAGATAATGCAATGTTCCAGAAGAAGGGGAGACGTTTTGCAAATAGCAGCAAGGAACCCTTGTCTTCTAAAAATTAAAACTTCTAATCAGAGTGTTCCACGTGTCGAATAATGTATGTGAAAAAGCATGTTGGAAACACTAAAAGAGTAATCGTGACTATAAAAACCTCTCATTAATGAGAATAGAGGCATTAAATGCTTTAAAAGGACCAATAATTAGATATGACAAATAAATTTGTCATCGTGGGTATTCACTGAACTCGTCTCCGTTTTGACGGGGAATCCCCGCATTGACTAGGTATGGGGAATCCCCGATCTGTTCAATTGGGGATGGGGATGGGGATGTACATATCCCCGCCATAATACTCGTCCCCGCCATATCTTCATCCTCGTTTAAATTATTAAAATATTCACAATTAATTAAGTAACCATATATATATATATATACTTTCTTTTTTTTATTTCTTTTAATTATTTGGTTTGTTATGAAACTCATTCGCATCTCCAATATATTTTTTTATCTTATCATAACCTTTATGTAATTATGTAAAAATGATGTATGTCAATTAAAAAAAATTATTTATAGCATTTGAATATTTCTATTATTTTTTTAATATTTTTATTTATTGTATTTTTTTTTTCACATGAGAATGTTTAATACTCTCAATTTAAGTGTTTAATAACATAAACCTTTCATTTACTAGGTAATATAAAAAAATTACTTTTTATTATTAATTTTTGTTTCATTTGAAATACTTTTTTGTTTCGCTAAAACATTTTTTGTTATTTCTCGACCATTGAGTATATATGATGATATTTGAAAAGTTTTCTTAGATCTTTAACATATTTTTCATCTTATCATACCTTTAATTATACATTTGTTTTCAAATTCCTTTCAATAGTCTCCAAATTGTTTATAAGACACACACTTGTTTATTTTTTAATTTTTTTATTTTTTTTTATTTTCATCATGCAGAATACTATTTCAATATATTTTATCTATTTATTTTTTATTTTTTAACTCATTACAATCATATTTTAATTTTTTTCACTATAATTGTATACATAATTTTTATTTACTACAATATAAAAATTTAATGTAATTGCCATGAATTTTTTTTATCACCATCTAACATATATTGGAGTTCAAAAGATACAAGATGTATGTTAAAATTTTATTATTATGTTTATTATTTATTTTTTGCGTCATTTTGATCAAATGATGTGTTATAACTTTTATTAGTGTATAGAAGAGAGATTCATTATAATTTAAAAAATTGAAGTAAACAAACATTTAAAATGTATTTTAATTTGAATATTTTTTTCCTTTTATATTCTTTTTAAAGTAATTTTAAATTTTATCAACTAGGTTTCATTAATATTTGCAAATTAATAAATGTTTTGGTTCTCATGAAATTTTATTTGGTATTCTAATCTAAGATATAAACAATTATAATTTATTTCAAAGTATTTGATATCGAAGAAACAACTATCCTCATAATATTGAATATTTGATAATATTATGTTTCCTTTACGTTAATTTTTTATTTATTTTATAAAAATTAATTAAAATTAATATTAAAGTAGTAAGAATATGGGTACGGATATGAGTATGAGACTATACCAGTTGTCAGGTGGGATGAGTATGAGACAAAAAATTTAATACCCATTAAATTTGGGTATGAAAATGAGGATAAATATTTTTTACAAAAATAAATATGGAATAACGAAACTTATCCTCGTCCTGTTGTCCAAAAATTCGTTAAACTGAATACAAGTATAACTTAACCATGAGCTAAAAACAAAGTATAATAACTTATAAAAATTTAATAATTATTAACTTTTTTTCGAATTGAATGACTTATGTACTTACCAAATCTATATTTATATTATTATTAATACCTTTTGACAAACCCAAAAAAATTAAATAGTAAAATCACCACGATATTTACAATATCATATAATATATTAACTACTTTAAAATAAGAAAAAGATAATATTCACTAAATATATAATATTATATGATAAAAGTAGAATCCATTTAAAATAACATAACTCATTTATAATATTATTTGTTGATCCTTGAGCCTAAAAAAATTATAAATATACACGATCATCCTATAATTGCTTTTACCGATGAACTTCCTTCTTATAATGATTTCAAGTTAAATCACACATCAACATTAATTATTAAGTAAGATTTTCAAGGATCTCTGTTGGACAAAATTTGACCCATGCCTAGACTTCTCAGGACCATGAAAGCTATTATGTCCCATCCCAATGATCGTATTCGACCTCGATCCACGTGATGTGAATAAAAAGTCTTAATAAATATGTGTTTCAAATATTTTATATCAACAATTTTTAAATGAAAAAAAAAACATTATCTCCTAAACTTTTATTTGGATTTTCATACATAATTCAGTTAACGTTTTCCCTGTGGACTGTGGCCAAAACATGAAATAACTTGGTGATGTGGTCCAATGTCTGATTAACAAAAATCTAAGGCTTGGTACCTTTTTAAACACATAAAACAAACAACAAGAAATATGAAAAGGAGATTGTATTTTGAAATTTAAGTTGTCCCATGAGATTTGCGAGAGAAAGATTATATGCAAATTTATTAAGACCTAATAAATTGTTTTTTAAAATTGTGTACATACAGTTATATTTTTATTCACTATAACATAATAATATTTAAAATAATAGTTCTAAATATATTAAACTTACTTTCGGTGTTTTATTTTTAAAGTTTGTGGCTGATGAAAACTGAAATGTGATTACGCGAAGACATGGCATACGTGGAAGTGATAGCTGCACATAATGTGGTGGTGGAAGCATGGCCCTGGACAGAGACACTATAAAGTAAAGCAACGTGCATAAACAAATTGAGGCACGATTATATATAGTGAAACAATTATTGTTTGGTTTGGTAGGGTTATGACGCGGCGTCTATGGTGTCTCTCTGCAACAACCTTATCTCATAAGACACTCTTTTCTGACCGTTGATTTACCGTTTATCGTGGGCAATCACATCTGCGTCTGCACGGAAGTCTCATCCTACGCTCCTTATTTGTGCTTCAATCACACCATCAACACCCACCCACAAACAACTGGCTCAGACCGTGACCCATCATGCTTCCTCTACCAACTCGCCTCAAACCATCTTCACTTTTATTTTTTTTCCTTTTATATTTTGACTCTTCAAGTGTAATATAAAAAAAGTCGTAGCCGCAACATCATTCATAGGTAAATATAAATATTGTAAATATTGTAGTGTTAATTATATTTTTAGTTCTTATTTTTGTTTAAAGTGGTCATACATTTTAGTTTTCAAAGATAAAAAATAAATAAAATACAATTTTTTAATTTAATTATATTAAGTTTTTCTTATCATGTCAAACACATTTTATATCAATGTTAAATTGTTTATACTCTTTTTCTTGGATGTCTACTAAAAACATTATTCATATTTAAAAAATATAACGTAATTTAGTTAAAAATTTATATTTATTAATTTCTAAGTTTGAACATCAAAATATATCAAAATTTTGAATAAAAATAAATTTTAATTTTATGTAAAAATTTACAGAAAGACATGGTTAACTCATTAAAATATAAGAACACATTAAAATTATAGATAGAGAAAAGAAGTAATATAAAAATATAAGACAAGGTATAGTTTGTTGTGTAAGGCCCATTAAATTATTTTATTCTTTTCTGCCATAAAGTGAAGGGTTGCCCTTTGTAATTAGGCCTAGGACTAGCCCAAGTGATAAAATCAAACCCTAGTCTGCCCTAACACTCACTCTCACTCATTCACTCTTTCAGTCGTCTCTCTCAGCTACGCCAATAAAGCTCTGTTAGGGTTGCTACCTCGCCTCGGACAAGTCTGCTCCAAGCTCAGTTTTGTTTTCTGCTCCGTGTAAGTGATCCCCGATCTCATGCCTTTACTCCCTATGAGCTCTTTCCCAAATTTTCTCCTTTTAGGGTTCAATAATAACTTTGTTCTGCTACTGTTCCGCCAGTTTCCAAGTCCCTCTCTCGAGCTGCTGTGCTCCGTGGTCCCGTGTCGAAGCCTCGTGTAACCCCTTTCCAGGTACGGGAAGTTAGGGTTTCTGCAAAATCGATGTTAACATGATTGTTTGTGTATGATTCGTGTGATTTACGTTTTGTATGTTGCCCTGAGTTTGTGAAGTGTATTATTGTGTGCGCTTGGCCTGGTTTTGCCTGTTATGTGAGTGAACAATGGGCGGAAACTGATAATCTCGCCCAAGCGAGCTGGCCTCACCTAGGCGAGATGAGCAGAGGCTCACCCAGGTCTTTTCGCGCGAGAGGTCGCTCAGGCGACCAGCTCATTTTGAGCGAGCGAGTATCTCGCTCAGGCGAGGAAGGTCTCGCCTAAGCGAGACAGCATGTGAGCCACTGTTTCAGTCCTTCGAGCCTTCGCCTAGGCGAGGAGGGCTCGCCTGAGCGAGAGACCCTCTCGCTTGAGCGAGAGGCTGGGCGAGAGTGTGTGATTTAGTTGGCTTTCTTCCCGTTGGTGGATGTTTGGGGTATAATTAATGGGATTACTGTATGATGGCATGATGGGATTGAATATATATGATGAGGGGATGCTTGCATGTAATGAATGGTGAGTTTGGCATGAGCTTATGTGGGATATACATGAGGGGTTGGATACGCATGTGGTCACAAATCTGACATGAACAACTGCAAACATTGAGGATTGGTAATTTAGTGGCATGATATTGATATGAGGGGAAACGTTTTCTCGTGATTGGTAACACGAGTTGGTATTGGTTTGACATGTGATACATGAGGGTTGTTTACAGGTGTTGGTATGAATTTTCTATACATGGTGTATACGTTATTTCTTGGCTGATTATTTATGTTGATAAGTGGTCAGTACGTAATCCCTTGGAGTCTCTAGGTGAGGCTTCAGGGTCGTGCTTCAGTGGTCGGGATGTAATTCCATGACCCCTGTTAGTGGGTGTCCATAGTGGTGCCCCATCGGTATAACTAGGTAAGGATTCAAGGTAAGGTTGCATCCTGACACTCTAAGGAGTCAGTTAGTCTCACCTAGAGCGGACTGACTCCTGTGGTGAGAGTAGCAGGAGGCCTGAAATTCATTAAGGGCTAACCTTGTGGTGAGGGAAATTGATTTATTGTAACACTTGTAACACATAGCTCGGGGGTGAGCAGCTCGGGAGTGAGCAGAGGTATCCACCACAAGTGCAAGCATCTGCTGAATCCGACCAGGTTATACGTATCCGGATGAGTCGAGTCGTGTCGTAGTGTATTCCCTGTGGCATCATAACATGCTTGGTTGATTTGAGTGTACAATATTGTGAAATTATATTTGATTTGATGGATGAAATCTTTTGTGCTCTAGCTTGCCCTACTTTTATTGTTGTGTGTTCTACTGTGTGGTACTCTCCTTTGCGATGATCATCAACTTGTTGATGTGAGCAGATGCGAGGAACACCCGCGGGCAACAGGGAGGTTATAGTTCCGCTGCATAATCTATATGGGCTGGTTTTAGTTTCTTTATTGGGCTTTTCTTTAGGGCTAAGGCCCATGTACTTGTTTTCCTTGGATCTACATACTTTCTTTGTAAACTTTTATCCAGTTTTCTTTTGGGCATCGTGATTGTAAGGAGTTGAGTTTTAAACTCCAAGACTGCGCTATTATGTTATCTTTTTGTAACGCTTCCTTTAATTTCGTATATTAAATTAAATGGGGTGTTACATGTTGAACACTAGAGAATTCCTTTAAGGACTTATCTCTATTATGTTATACAAACCGTAAGACTTATTTATATTTCTTTATACAAACTCTTTAGAATACAACAAACATAGGGTGAAGTGAAAAAAAAAAATACACTACTAAAAAAACTCATTTTTCTAGCCAATTTTTTTTTTAATTTTTTTTTTCTAGAAAATACTTACAAATTTTGTTGTGAAAAAAAATTTGCAAGAAATTGCTACCAATTTTTTTGCAAAAATATTTTGTATAAAACACCTTTTGCAAAAATTTTGTAGGAAATACTTGCAAATTTTATAATTTTGTAGGGAATGATTACGCACGAAGAAATTACCTACCAATTAAAATTAAAAAAAAAATAGAAGAAAAAAGTCTTTTCTTGCAAATTTTTTTAACAAATTTACAAGAAAAATCCTATGTAATATGAGAATTTCCAATAATGATATCTAAATAAGACTTCAAGTTTTATATTAATCAAAGATAAAATAAATAAATAAATGAATGAATTAAACAAATAATAAAAAAAATCCGGCATTTCCAAAAACAATTCGCTAATGTGATAAATAGTTACAAATTTACATAAAATCACATTATTATTTACATACAATAGTTACAAATTTACATAAAATCACATTATTATGTCAACATATACACATTAGCCTTTCATTTTTTTAAAATCAAAATGATTTTTCATTCCACAAAATTTATATCCTTATTATCATATTCTAGTTTTAGTGAAAAGTAAATGTATATATATTAAAAGTATAATGATAAATTTCATTAAATTTTACAGTAATAATAATATTATTAGGATTTTTTTTATTGATGGGCAGTTTAAAACTCTTTACACTGAGCTTCAGATAAGTTAAAAACTCTTTTCCATTGCGGCTTTTGAATTATGCATCTTGACAAATATTATGGAGATTGATATTACTCAAAATCATATGTATTCATAGTATATTATTTAAAATTAATGTATGGATTACATTAAATAAGAAAAATAAGTATTTTAGAAGAAAAAATTTATAAATTTATTATTTTAATTTTTTTTACTAAAAATAATATTAATTTTTATATAAATCGAACTCAAATTTCACTAATATTATATCTTTCATTAATATTTTCAAGAAAGATCCCTAAACAATATTTATAATCATTTAAAAATAGAATAAAGTTTTAATTACTCACTTATCTCCAATTTGATAAAAAGTTTTAAGTCAATTTCCACTTAGTTTTCTTTCAATTGAGTTACAATTTAGTTTTTTTATTTATTTATTTCAATTGACTGAATTAGGTTCTTGTAAAGATATAGAAAATGACATTTTAGAAATGATAGTGGTTTAAAATAAGTGAGACTCGATTATTTTAATATAAAAAATGTTTAATATAAATAGTTTTGGTATAAACAAGTTTTTTTTTATTTTAAAACACATCATCTCTCTATAAACCATTCTTCTAGAGTTCTTTTTAAGAGTTTTTCCTCTCTGCTCGTTCTATTTGAACATAAAAATAAAATTAAAATTAATTTGACAAAATTTACGAAAATTAAGATCAAAAAATATTTTTACCAAAATAAAAATAAATAATATGTTAAGAAGTCAATTTTAGTAAAAATATTAATATTTTATACACATTGTAAAGTTTGTATTAATTTGGAGAGGATCAATATAATTTTATTTTGAAAAAAGAATTAAGACAAAATTAAATAAATAAATCTATATATATACTAATCAAGTACAAGATAATAATATTTGACATTGTATGTGACAGACATTACACTAACAACTAGCATGTGATACCGAGAAGGTTGTGTGTCGTTGATGTGTGAATAACAAAAAATTTTAAATAAAAAATTATGAATTAATATATGACAATGATTCTAACTACCTGATTTATAATTTTTTTTAAAAAAAATCTAATTGAATCAATTTTTAAAAGTTAAAATTCAATCGAAAAAAAAGCAAAATCAAAATTAAGACTCGATCGAAGAAAAACTAAACAGAGAATAAACTAATAATTTGTACATAGCCGCTGGCCAGGTTGTCTACGACAGGTAGCTTCTTTTACCAAACCTTTGCAATGGTCTTTCTTTGAACTGACGAGAAAATATTTAGGTTATGTTAAAAATATGGCAAATTTCCTTTTTTATGTTAAAAACTTTAAATACGTTAACTGAGACTGTACCGTCGCTGTCGGCACTATTCCATCATCCTTTTCTTCAAAATATTAAATGTTATCTAGAAAAGTGGGTCATGGCCATGACAACTCGGGTTCATTGAAAATATCCAAATTTGTATCCATTCACGGGGACTGATTGAGACCAGGCAGTAGTAACAAGTCACAAATATAATTTTCTGCGACATGCCACATTTTCATCTATCTCTGTCGTCTTATCGTGCTCTTTCTTCTATGCATAAACAATACTACAAAGGGAAAAAATGGTTAACAATTTTTATCATATATATATCAACGGGTATCGGAATATCTGTAAATTTAGGATTATCCATAAATATTTTCCAAATTATAAAAATCCCAATTTATGTTTTCCTCCAATTTTTAAGAAACCCTAATTATTAATTTTAGGGGTTTTAATTTTAGTTAACCTTATGAAATTGTATTGGAATATAATGGAAGCTGTGGATTGGGTTTATCATATCACGTGAGCATGTTGTTAGAATTTGCATTTGGAATTTAGCATGATGCTTTCCCTGTTACGAGTGCCTTTAAAATTCAAGGCTTTTTGGTTTGGAAAATAAAAACCCGTGAATGTCAACTGCATACTCCATTTTTTTTTTCCTTTGCTCCATAAATGCTCGTTGATGTCATGTGTATGTATCAATAATTAATGAAATTTTGACTGTATATTGTTGTTTATTTTAATATATATATATATATATATATATATATATATATATATATTTCAACTAAAAAATTTGAATCAGACTATTCAAAAATTCAAAGGAAAAGAAGAATCGAGGCTTTAATTGTATCACAAAAAAAGGAGCTATGAATAAATGTATAAGAATATATAAGAAAAATGGATTAGAAAATATAAGTGGGTCAATAATGTCTCAAGAAAGATTAAATGGATTAACCTTATTATCTATTGAAAAATAATTGTTAAATGAAATTAATTATTACAATATAATAAATAATTTTGCATAAAAATAAATTTTAAATAAAAGACTTCATTTTTTAAGTTTGCTTTAGGCCTCTCAAACTCTTGGGTCGTACATGTTAACTTCACTAGTTCCATGAGTATGATTCCCTCTCATATCTAGTTTATCTTGTAAAGCTTCCTTCAACTCATACCACCAAGTTATCATCTTCTATATGATAGTCCCACATCATAAGTCCCCTTCAATACACTTAAACTCATCCTAGATTAGCATTTCTCCCTGGAAATAGCTAATTTAACCACCCAACACTAAAATATACACACATACTAATGCATTGTCAAACAAATGGTAACAATCATATTATAAAAGATAGTTTACAACGGAAGTCATTCAGCAAGATATAAACCATTCTTAGTATGAAAAAATATCACATAGTTACCACCTAGTGCCAAGGAATCATCGTCCAACGGTAATGCAACAAAAACTGGTTTTTAGGGTAATATTAGTGTCTAATATGATTTTAGATAATTCTCACTCTTGTCTAGATTGCAACTACAAATTTCCCAAGTTATAAAACACATTCTTCATAAATCAAACTAAGGTCTAAATACTAGCTAGGTTTTTAATTTGGTTTTGTCCATGCTTCCAATCTATTTAAGCATTTCCTTCATATAATATAAAGAGCAAAAGTAAAATCACCTTATTACATCATAGTCATTCAAACAAACAGACCCAAAGGAATCATTTACTCATGCAATTCATAGAAATCATACTCATTCCCTGCATCTTCTACTATAATCACCGTCCCAACATTTTTTTATAACCACAACTCCTTTTTATCCCACCCAGCAGTTTCACCTACACTTAAAAATTCATAACATAGAGAGAGGAAGAAGGGTCAAGAGAACCTAGCTTTTGGGAATGAAGGTGTTTTTGTAAATGGGCTCTTCTATCTTAAAAACTCATTTAAAATTTTACACACACACACGCATGCATGCACGCACACACGCACCTATGCGACCCTGCGACCCCGCGACCCTGTTTCCCACGCCCCAACTCCCCCACACGCGCCCACACTCACCCACACGCGCCCACACTCTCCCACACACGCCCACATGCACCCACACGCCCCCACACTCGCCCACACGCGCCCACACTCTCCCATACGTGCCCACACACGCCCACAACACCCACACGCGCCCATACGCGCCCACAGATGCCCACACGTGCCCACACACGCCCACACATGCCCACACGTGCCCACACACACCCCATACACGCCCACACATGCCCACATACCTACACACGCCCACACTTGCACACATTCTATATGTGAATATATAAAAAATTTTAAAATCTATATCTAGGTTCTCGAGTTAAAATTATATTAGGTTCTCAAATTCTCCCATACTAAAAAAATTTTCGTTCACAAAAATAACTATGATATAATTCTCTTATCATCTTCTCAATCTCTTTGGTGAAATCACTATATGCAAGATCCCACACTTGTTAATGGTATAACTCTTGGAAAATATTTTCACCAATAAAAGAATTTTAATGATTTTCTTCTTTAATACATAAAAGATTTTTGCATACATAAAAATGTTTTCAAGTAGTCTTAATTCATCCTAACTTTCTCCTTAGTGTATTGTACTAACTCTAGTTTAATCATCCTAATTTCCTGATCCTAAAAATAACATAAAGGATTCCATATCTCTTCCGTACAATACTTCCATAACTATGCTTTCTAACAACTATTGTTCTAAATGAATTATATTAAAGTCTAACTCTAACCCAACTTCCAAAAAAAATCCAACAAATAAGTTATAGGCTAGTCCCTTGAGAATTGGATAGTTCTCTTTAATTACCCATCAATCTCTAATTGATACGCAATACACAGTCGAAGTTTGGTCTACAAAGCCTCTTGAAACATTTTTTCAAACTAGAAATGAAATGTCATTCTTACTTGAGACTATGCTAGTGGGTACATGATGAGTGCATATTTATGTCCTTATTTAGCCTTCAATCTTGGATTCTTAATTATTTTTTGTGTTTTAAAAAATGTTTTAATTGGAATTTGTTATAATTGGGTTTATTGAACATGAAATATAAAAACTTGTTACAAATAGCATTTAGTCGGGGACGGAGCATAATAGGAGTAGGAGGGGGCCATGGCCCCTCCAATTTTTTATTTTAATTTATGTAGTTAAAATTTTTGACATTTTTTAAATTATGTATGCTCAAAAATTTTGATTTTTTTTTAAATTAATGTGGTTAAAAATTTTGAAACTTTTTAAATTATGTATAGTATTTTAAACTTTTTTAAATTATGTGTACTTTATCAAGAATTAAAGAAAATTAAATTAAATATTTTTTGAAATCAAATATAATAAAGAATAAAAAAAATATTAAGATATTTTTTTATTTGTTTTCTGAGTTTTTCACAAATTATTCTCATCTTTTACTTTTACTTGTTTTTTTTTTATTTCTAAAGAAAAAAAGAATCATTGTTTTTATTCTTATCTCTTATGTGTTCTTTTTCATTCTTGAAAAAAAAATATTTTTTTTTGTTTCACTTGACAGTGAAATATTAGTTTAGTAATTAACATTATTTTTTATGTAACGAGCTTTTTGTATATTATTTTTATGAATATAGAAGAAAAAAAATATTGTACTATGTGTTTTTTCATAATCAATTTTTAATTATAGCTTGATTATCATGAATTTATTAGATTATGACAAATTATTTTTTAGTCTTAATCTTAAAAAAATATTGATGAAGAATATAAGAACAAATTCATATCTTAAAAATGATAAAAAAGGAAACTATATGTGAAGATGAAAACAAGACAAATTCAACCTTTTCACATATATTTTGAACCATTATACTAATGACCCAATTGTCCAATTATAGAAGTTATTTCTTAAAGTTCAACAAACTATAGATGAGCCATTACTATAATAGAGATTTTTTTTTTTTTAATGAAGATTATCATAAAAAGATTGTTGAACAAATATGGAAGGTGAATTTTTTGCTGACAATATGTTTATTTACATTGAAAAAGAAAGAGTTGAAAATTTTAGTTATGATCCAAGTATTTATGAGTTCAAGAATATGAAGGAAGACATGACAATAATTATGATTTCTTTTTATCCTTATGGTTATACTAAATGATGTTTTGAGGTGTGTTAGCTCAACTGCAACTAAGTTGAACTCATGGAGGTATGAAAATAAATTGACTAAAGTTCTGAGACACGTTAACGATAAATCCAAACATAGGAAATAATAAAAACCACGAAAATCCAAGCTAAACATTGCATGAAGGAGGTAAGAAAAACATGAAAAAGTGAAGCAATTTGGCTAAGCCAAGAAGAGAGAACAAATAACAGAAATTTCTTTAGAATAAAAGATAATTTTGGACAAATATATCTTTAGATATTTTATTTGGGAAAAATATGTTTTTGGTCCCTGAAATATTAAATAAATTGAAAATGGTCCTTATTTCAAATTTGGTCATCGGATGGTGCCATGTACTCTCAAAAGCATTGATTTTGGTCCCTATTTTTCAACTGCGTTAAAACTTATTCTACATGGCAAATGGCATTTCAACTCAATGTCAGGATGATGACACATGTTCGCCACGTGTCTACATTATTAAGTAAAATTGAAAATGGTCCCTATTTGAAACTTATCACCATCTGCACCCTCTACACTCAAAAGCATTGGTTTTGGTCCCTATTTTGCAACGATGTTAAAACTTATCCTATGTGAAAAATGGCGTTCCAACTCAATGTCAGGATGATGACATATGTTTGTCACATGTCTACCACGTGTTATTTTATTTTTTAAAAAAAATTGCTTTGCTAGATTAATTTTTAAATTTATTTAAAAATAAATAAACCAATTGTGTCGACTAGACCACATTAAGATTAGTTAAAAAAATAAAACACATTCTCTTCGTCTCCATTTCAAGAATAAAAATTTAAATAAAAATTAAATTTTATAATGAAAACTAAACATTTTCTCAAGGAACATTGCACATCTTTGGTTCTGGTGGTTTTGATTTTTGTATGTTCTGTTGTGGATGGGAGTGGCAGTTCTAATTTCTCTCCAGGGCACAAATCGTTAGTGGGAATGCGAAGATGCAAATCTGGGGTTTTGTTTTAGATCAGGAGTTTTGTTCTGTGAGGATACACAAATCTTTTGCTCAATGCATTATACTTTCTGGCTTTCTCCTGAACTATTCAAAAAATTTACTTGCAAGTTTCCGGAAGACTTTTGAAATTGAAGACCACTGTAGATGCTGAACTACATCACCAAGATAACTTGCTAAATATTAATTGATGTTTTTTGTTATTTATGTGATGAATTGAATTTATATGTCTATCACCTACCGTGTTTTTGATTTGATTAGTTGTTATAAATTTCAATTCTCGTGTATTCAGTTTAGATAACCAAAGTCAATGCCATTTTCCAAGTTCTGCATACATGGAGTTGTTGCCTACCTATTTCCGCACAAATAAATTTACTTCTTCTCTTTCAGGAATTATCCATTCATAAGGGTAAACACTGTGATGTTTTCTACTCAAATCGGAAGTGAAGAGAATAGTTTTTTTAATTAATCCTAATAAAAATCGGAAGTGAAGGGCTAGGCCTACGCAATTGGTTTATTTTTTAAAATAAATTTAAAAATTATATTTAATTAGTCGGGTGATACCTATTTTTGTCGAGATGTGTCACTTTGATATTCGCTTCTAAAATTGTGTCAATTACATCCTAACTTTTGAAAAAATACTTCAATTAGGTCCTTTAAAAAAAAAGTTAATGACGTGTCACGTGTCAATGTCACTACCAAGTGTCATTGTCTTCATTTCAATCTATTCTCCACATATGTTTCTTTGTTTCAATTTAATTCTCATATATGTCTCATTGTTTCAATTTAATCCCCACATATATCTTTTTATTTCAATTTAGTCTCAAATTTTTTTCTCAAAATAGAGAAATATTATCTTTCTCTTGAATTTGAGACGGAATTTATTATTTATATAAATATTATATTGATATTTGTTATTAAAAATAACTTACAAAATTAAGTACTAATATTTAGGTTTAAATTGGAATAAGTTCCTCTTCAAAACATTGGTCCAATTTAATCTCTCAACTTTATAATAGTGTGGATTTTGTCCTTTAAACTAAATTTTTGTTAAATTTATTTAAAGTTTCAAATACGTTTCAATCAGAGCCTAAAAGACATGAATAACAAGTTAACGATTAAAATATATATATATATATATATATATATATATATATATATATATATATATATATATAATATGTTATAACGACATTTTCAATTTTCAATAAAAATATCAGTATAACATGTATATAATAATAAATTTGGTCCAAAATATAAGAGAGACAATATTGTTTTATTTTGAAAAAAAAGAATAATTGGGGACTAAATTGAAACAAAGAGACATACCCGGTAACTAAATTGAAATGAAATAAAAAAAATCACAGATTGACACCTGACACGCTATTAATACCGTTAATATTTTTTTTTTTAAAAGGACCTTATTGAAGCATTATTTTTTCAAAAGTTAGGACGCAATTGACACGTTTTTAAAAGTAGGTACCAAACTGACACATTCTGAGTGGTTACCATCCGACTAATTAAATTTAAAACTTAATCCAGAATTTTTCTATTTTAAGAGAATAAAGTAACACGTGGCAGACACGCGTCAATCATCCTATCGTTGAGTTGGAAATTCGTTTGCCACATAGGATATGTTGTAATGTGGTTGAAAAATAGGGACCAAAACCGATACTTTTGAAAGTGCAAAAACCAAAAGGTAAGCAAGTTTCGAGTAGGGACCATTTTCAGTTTTACTTAATACTTTAGGGACCATGCTTTTTGAATTTTTAAATAATTATCTTACTTAATTATATTAGTAAATATCAAAAGATAATATTTGCCATATCTTTTTTATTATGGCAAGATCTTCTTAAATCTTTCTAGATTTACATAACAACAAAAATAGATCTTGAAGATATTGGATTATTAGAGGATTATTTATAAGACAATTAGAGGAGATTAGGTTATTAGAGAGAAGATTATAACAAAAAAAAAATCCAAAACAAAACTCATTTTAATTTTTATATAAACAAAACTCATTTTAATTTTTAGGGTTAAATATGTTTTTGGTCCCTCAAGTTTTAGCGAAATTTGGAATTAGTCTCTCATCAAAACTTTTGACCAATTTAGTCCTTCATCTTTCAAAATGCATGAATCTAGTCTTTTTAACCAAATTTTGTTAAGTTTATCTGACGTTTCAAGCGCATTTCATGATAATATTTAAATTATTTACACTGTTTGACACATTTTTGCTTCAATGTTAACTTAAATACTATCATGAAATGTGCTTAAAACGTTAAATAAACTTAACAAAATTTGGTTAAAAGGACTAAATTTACGCATTTTGAAAGATGAAAGACTAAATTGGTATAAAGTTTTGATGAGGGACTAATTCCAAAATTCATGAAACTTGAGGGACCAAAAACATATTTAACCCTAATTTTTATATAGAGATTCAGAAAAACACGTTAAGGAAGTTTAGAAACCTTTTGTGGCCTAATCACGTCCTTTTTAGAAACTGTTGTCTAGAAAATCTTGTTTTAAATTTTTTTAAAAACTTGTTTCAAAAAATTTCCCAAATATATAAACGAAAGTCACTTTTTCAAAGAGTAAAATTGGTCAATTTAAAAAGTTGATTAGGTGTGCAAAGAAATTGTGGGTGCAAGAAGTAACACCCATGTTCCAAATAACCGTCTGTTGTTGAGGCCCAATATCTTCGACAGGAGAAGAAGCCCAATACACAGAGAAAACAGAAACACAGTTTTAGGTGTTAGCGGCGACGCTAGGTGGTGGTGGTGGTTGTGGTTTTTGAAGTGAGTGAAGTAGGAATGGCGATGACGCAAGGGGTGCAGAAGAACACGTTGTACGTGGGAGGGTTAGCGGAGGAGGTCAACGAGTCAATCCTCCACGCCGCCTTCATCCCCTTCGGCGACATCAAGGACGTCAAGACGCCGCTCGACCAGGCCACGCAGAAGCACCGCTCATTCGGCTTCGTCACCTTCCTCGAACGCGAAGATGCCACCGCCGCCATGGACAACATGGACGGTGCCGAGCTCTACGGCCGCGTCCTCACCGTCAACTACGCCCTCCCCGAACGCATCAAAGGCGGTGAACAGGGCTGGGCCGCCCAACCTAGTAAAAACCCTAATCCTATGCTTATTTATTTTTCACTCATGCTTAAACCCTAATTTGTGAATGGTCTAATTCTATTCTTTGTTTTGTGTTCTCTGTGGGAGATTGACCGTGCATATCTGTTTTGTGTTTCAGTTTGGGCGGATGCCGATACCTGGTTTGAGCGCCAGCAGCAGGAGGAGGAGATGCGGCGGATTGAGGCCGAGAATCGCGCGGCGATGCAGGCGGCGGAGGACTTGCACCGAAAACAAGTGGCTGAACAGCGAGAGGGAGAGAAGGAAGAAGAAATTGAGATCAAGGATGATCCTATGGCCAATGCTGAAGCTGAGGTTCTACGACAATAGATTACGGTGATCTGTCAAATCGGAGCAACTTGGTGAGTGAATATCTAATGTGATTTTGTAAGGATACAATCTAGAATCTCATGCGAACATCTAAACCCTCTATCAATAGGCTGACCTTGGTGGGTCATTTGTAATGTGAGATAAATCTTGTGTATGATTACTTATTTCTATAGATTATGAAACAGGATAGCTAGTCATATGAAACCACCATTCTTTGGAAAAGAAGTTAAATTCCGTTGGGTATGAGCTTAATCTACATTGAATTTTAGATTCGTCTTGTGTATATAATATTTCTTTTTGGCAGAAAAGAGAAGAGTCATTCTTAAAAGTTTGAGAAGTGCCTAAAGTGGACTATACTGAGATTGAGAGCAATATAAAGAAACATGTTGCAGGGTTACATGAAAACCTAAGCATGAATACTAGAACATACTCATAGACCATGTGCTCTGAATTCCTGATGTGATTGTGGCTGTACTAAACTGTCTAAGCATTTGAATTGCTCTCTGTCAGTAGCTCGTATAAGCTCTCCGATAATTTTTGTTTCTTTAGTTTTTTATCCTTTTATCTAAATCTTAACCAACGATAGAAATTCCCCTGGCTGAAATGCTTTCAGTTATCAACATGCCTTGTTGAATTATCGTCTATTTGTTGAATTCTCTGCAGCCATGATTAAGCAAACTTTATAGATACCAAAATCAAAGGAAATTTCACCCCAGTTCACCAATGTATAGAAATCCACCAACATCTGTTGTCTCAGCTGTAAACACAAATAGTTAATGTTGCAGTACCTACCCTTTCCCACTTGTAACCATTAGATTAGATACCTTGTCATTGTCAGGTCAAAGGAAACTCCACTCCAGTTATGGAGGATGCATTCAATGAAGCCGTTGACCAGAAGTGTGTCATATCTGCTAAATTTGTACTACTTTATGATGGTATACATTCACACTGAATGACTCAATAACATATTCCCAAAGTCTGACTCAGTAACAATAGATATATGGATAGATGATTTTTTCTTAATCCAGTTTGACAGTTTTATGAATAGATGTTTTTTTCAAGGGCTATTGATTAGTACTCTACAAGTTTGAGTTATTCTAGTTTCTCAATGTTCAGCCAGTCCTTAAACAGAAAAGAATTGCACTTTGGATTGCTTCTCCCTAAAAATATAGAATTTTGTTTCTGCCATGCTCTTATGAAAACAATATTGTTCTTCAATTCAAATATTTGCTGGACTATAATTCAACCATAATTTTTGTCATGACAAATTTGCCGAACCAGTTTTTCCAGGAAAACAATGTTCTCTAACCTGGCTCCTATTTGACGCCAAAGCACCTTACATGTCTGGAAGATGTAATGATAAAAAGTTGCAGATGTATATTATCAGTTTTATGTGTAATAAAGTAAAGGTATAAATACACATTTGGTACCCAAATTTTTTCGGAAAGTTCAATGTGGTACCTGAACTTTAGGAATGTTCAATTTGGTACTTCAATTTTTTAAAGAGGTTCAATTTGGTCCTCTCTGTTAAGTTGGAGTTAACACCGTGTCCGTACATGACACGTGTTAAGCCATGAAATTTTTATTTTTTTTAATTTTTTTTCAAAAAATTAATTTTTTTTTTCAAAAAATTTAAAAAACTGTCACGTGTCAGTTTATCATCGTGTCACGTGGCAGCTTACAAGCATGACGTGTGGCAGTGTAATAGTTGTTTTCAATTTAGTACCCCAATTTAAATTTTTGGTTCAATTTAGTACCCAAATTTTTTTAAATGATCCAATTTCGTCCTTTCCTATTTGAGACCAAATTAGTAAATAAGCTTAATTATAATTTATATAAACATGTTAAAATAATTGTTTTGAATTTATACATTAAATCACTACACCTAAATATTCAAATTATTTTATTTTTTACAAGTGTAAAAAATTTCATGTATAAAAAATTACAAAGGTTAAAATGAAAAAAATAAAATAATTTACGTATTTAGTGAAATGATTTGATGTATATATAATATAAAAAGTTATTGTAACATGTATATATAGGTTGTAATTAAGCTTATTTACTAATTTGGTCTCAAATGGAAGATGACGAAATTGAATGATTTTAAAAAATT
>Ga0214543_1000909_pt1 | contig 54360 bp, 17 predicted proteins | sample CNSS2metaG_FD_160094 | JGI IMG/M metagenome (GOLD analysis project Ga0214543, IMG submission 160094) | Root nodule microbial communities from cowpea collected in UCLA plant growth center, Los Angeles, California, USA - CNSS2 | ecosystem: Host-associated > Plants > Roots > Nodule | place: USA... | reverse complement strand
TATATATATATATATATATATATATATATATATATATATATATATATATATATATATATATATATAAAGAGTATCTAAATGTCATGAAAATATTAATTATATAATTTTTCGGAATATTTTAATTTGTTAAAGGGGTCAAATTAGAAATATTGACTTTTAGAAACAATAACTGATAGATCAAACATGGATAATGTCTACCCACAACCCGACTAACAATACAAAAATTCAGTCACCATCCACACCATTACTTGGTATCCGTGAATACTCGTAAATATATAAACAAAATATTTTATAAATTGTTAAAATAAAAAATGAAGTAAAATATAAATTACTTTTTTATTTTAATTAAATTTAATCTAATAAAATATAAATTAAAATTTAATTTTAATTAAATTTAACTTAATAAAAAAATATTTTATTTTTTTGTGAGTAATGGATACCCGTGAATACAAATAGTATGATACATGTACCCAACCTATTTATAAATGATATAAAAATACTCGCTACTCACAGATACTAACTATCTGCTGTGAATTTTATTTGTGGATACCTAATGACTAATTCTATCTTGAAGTATTGGGAACAAACTTAATTCACTGTAGAATTTATTGTTATTTTATGTCTTCATGATTTAACAAAAAGTAGACGTTATAAGAAAACAATTTGTATGAATGTTAACCCCTTCTCTTGTGAATAAGGGTTATAACTAGGTTTGGGATCAACTCACAACCTTTCTCTCGGTTGGCCTACTACCCACTATCAGATCGACCTATAATTTTGCAGATAACTTGTTTGCATCATTGATGTATACATATCTCAAGGATTGTCCTAAATTAATTGAAATTGGAATCCATATGAATATTTTTAAAATAGAAACATCTAAAGTGTTGTTTCTATTATCACACACTTAATCATCATACAAGCGTCACAAGACCCTTAAGTATATAAGAGTCAAACTTATTATTTTGTATTATTTAAAAAATAAAGTAAATTCACTTTTTTCTTGCAAACTAATTTTTTTTTTCACTTGTCCTTGCAAAAGACATTATAGACTTTGAAAATGGTTTAATATGTTTATTGACACCAATTCTATAAATGGTGATATGGTAATTAAGATTTGATCAGCTAAATCTTTCTTAATTCTAAAAAAAAAACATAAAGTTACTTAAGTGACAAATTTTTGTTATAAACTATTTTTTCAAGTTTTGACACGTCAATTACACAATTATGCAAAACAATTACAGGCATAAAAAACACATTATTAAATTTTGTTGTCATTAATACTACTAAGAAGAATAAAGTTGTGAACAAATCAAGTTTTCTATAATTGAGGAAAAAACTTAGTAAGTTATCTAATGATAAAATTTCCCATAATCCTGATTTTTGTTAGTTTTAATTTTAGTTCAGAGGTTCATGCACAAAAAGTCGTGGGCCCAAATTTATCGACATACATACTTCATAAAGCAAATAATGTTCAAATAAATTAAGTTGTTCATATAGCATATAATTACATCTCATTATTATTTGATATTTGATAAAAAAACATATATTCATTTATATTAAACTTTTTATATCATCATATTTTCTTTATTTATTTAAAAAATATTTAAATAAATATAAGCCCGAGTAAGAGTATACCATATACATATAACCCAGAAATGAGAAACGAACATTTTTTAATTAAATTGAAAGAAAAAAGATAGCAGTAAAAATTATGAAGGGCATCAGGTAGGTGGGAGTAGCATATAAAATGAATCTGATTTGGTAGGTCATTATTGGATAGATACTGCTTTCTCCATCGTCCATTCTTTTCTATCTTACCTTCTCTGCCTCTCACTCACACACACACTCTCTCTCTCTCACTCTCCCATGGCTTCCTCCGCTCCTTCTGCTTCTCTCATCTCATCAAACCCTAACATTCTCTTTTCTCCCAAATTCCCTTCTTCTTCTTCATTTTCTTCCATCTCCTTCCCCAATTCCTCCAATTCTCTTTTCAAACCTTTACGCACTTCTCTTAATCCATCGTCTCGCGCTCTCAAACCCTTCGTTGCCAAGGCTTCGGTACTTTTTTTCGCCTTCAACTTACTATCCTTTTACAAATTCTTACATTCCTCTGCAATAATTTGTCCATTTTTTGTCTTTCAATTGATTTTACTGTTACCTGTTTGTTTTCTTGTTGGCATTTATTTTTGTGCACTTTTCTCTCTTCCCGTCAATGTATGTTTTCATGTCCAACTCTCTAGTTTGGGGTCCTAGCTAGTTTCGATCACCTGCGATTTTTATACACATTTGTGAATGAACTGTGGAGTTGGTGATTGTGAAGGTTCTGTTTCTGCTTCTGCATTTCTGAACATATTAGTTCATAGATGTTACATGTTGTCCTGTGTACACAAATTCATTGCAACTTGTAATTAGTCGAACAATGTTTTAAAATAATATGGTAATTATACGCTCTTCCTCTTCAAGGTTGTGAGTTTTGTATTGGAATTTGGAGAATCTTTTTCTGCAATCCTTGACAGCTGTAACTTGCTTGATGAAGCTGAAAACTCATAATTTTTTTAGAGTGTAATATTTCTCTTGCCTGACTTTTGGATCAATTTATTTATACTTTTCTGTTTGCTTATTTTGAAAGAGTGAACTTCCATTAGTCGGGAACACAGCACCGGATTTTGAAGCAGAGGCTGTTTTTGATCAGGAGTTCATCAAGGTATTTGTTACATTTCTGATTGGTAAATTTTGTGATACAATTCTGATTGGTACATTTTGTGATTACAAGTTATGTTGAATGAAACGCTGTCTTGTCAGGTCAAACTATCTGAATATATTGGGAAAAAATATGTTATCCTCTTTTTCTACCCATTGGACTTCACATTCGTTTGTCCGACAGGTTAGTAGACTTCCGATTGAGATTGTTGTGGATCCTGTGTTTTCTCCTTTTTAACTGTAATATTACTTGTGTACAGAAATCACCGCCTTCAGTGACCGTCATGCAGAGTTTGAGGAACTAAATACAGAGATTTTGGGTGTTTCAGTTGACAGTGTGGTGAGTTTGTTTTGACCCCTTTTTTAACTATTTCGTCAGATGGTAGCTCTTGTAAATTGTTTTCCCGTACTTTTTTCCAAGGCATTGTCTGATCCATGTAACTGACGGTACCAATTGAGGAAAAAGACTTTGTTTGTTATACTTTTCTCGATTCTTGAAATGACTTGCTTCTTGGCTGTATACAAGATGCTGAGGAAATAAAACGTGTGCGATGACTTGGCCCACTTACCACATAGTTTAAGGTTTTAATGATTTATCTGTCAGGAAAAAGCTATGACCGGGAGAGTTCTTAGCATAGTTGGCAAAACTGTATGAATTCTGCATTTTTATTTTCTACGAAACTTGATGCAAAGAATTAGGACGTATATGAGAGAACTGTAAGAGGAAATTACTTCATAAATAATGGAAAGTCAAATCTTGGACAATGAGTCATTCGAACCTTGATAATTAAAATGTCTTTTTCTTGACCTACAGATGTAATGTTATTCTCAATATTTGTGAAGGATGTGTGACATTGTGGAATGGGACGCGATATTCCCACTTGTTCATGCGGCGTGCCCAAGAAAACAGACAGCTTTATATGTTGCGATCTATTACTATTCCTTCTCTAAATGCACAATCATCTTTTGGTAGCCTTATCCTTATGCACTTCTTAAGTTTGCTTCTTCTTGATTAGTGGTGCTTTTGTTATCATTGTAGTTTTCACACCTTGCATGGGTTCAAACTGATAGAAAGTCGGGTGGTCTTGGCGACTTGAAGTATCCTTTGATTTCTGATGTCACCAAATCCATCTCAAAATCTTATGGTGTTCTCATTCCCGATCAGGTATTTTAAATGATGGCTATTCATAATCCCCTGCTTTCACCAACCCCGATGTATTTTGTGCTTTAGTTTCAAATTCTCTGGAAAGAAATGTAGGATTTAGTGACATACCTTTAGGCGTTTTTGTGCCAAGGGTTGAAATGTTAGTTGTGAAACTATTGCTTTTCATTTAACCTTATTTATTAGCACTTTTCGGAACAATTTTGAATGTTTCCAATGATTTAGGGGATTGCATTGAGAGGATTGTTCATTATTGACAAGGAAGGGGTTATTCAGCATTCTACCATTAACAACCTGGCCATTGGTAGAAGTGTTGATGAGACAAAGAGAACACTCCAGGTAATTAATTATACGACAAATCAGGACAAGACCAGGATTGAGAATTTTTTAGTGTATCTTCAACTTTTTATCTGTTTCTTCCACACAGCTATCATTTATATAAATTCTTTGCATCCATTTATGTGCATTGGTCTTGCAGGCCTTGCAGTATGTGCAGCAGAACCCAGATGAAGTTTGCCCAGCTGGGTGGAAGCCTGGTGAGAAGTCCATGAAACCAGACCCTAAACTTAGCAAAGAGTACTTCTCTGCTATTTAGGGAGGATAATAGTTAAAGAGTATCAATTGCTCATCTGTATCAGTCAATGGTAATCTGTATTATGCAACGCAAGTTTATAAAGTTTTGATGTCTGTTTCATGATTATATAAATGCATACTGTTGTGCAATGATTTTGGAATGAATAATGTATCAATTTTTACCTTTACGGTTTATGATGTATGGAACAAAAGATGATCATGGTTTTGTAGTCTTTATTATAGCATTTCCCCATTCAAAAGTATGATTCTTCCATTCGAAGTGTTGACTTTATTTGGCATGAGTCTTCCATTTGAACGGTTCAGTTTATTATGGTTTTGAAATCAGAAGTCGTATCTGTTCATTTTTCTGAAGGTGACTATATCATAATTTTCTTTTAAGTGGAACAAGTCTTACTTCTATTTCATAAAATTGCAATAAAATGCTGGTTATCATATTTCGCATTATAATCACATATGTTCTATAGTAAATGTTATCTTATTCTAATAATTTCAGAATAAGAATAGTTGGAGATAAAAGCACAGTGAAATTCAATTATTCAACAGTGTGATATATTTCTTTTAAAAATAATTTTATTTTGAAATTTACCAATTTTGAGTTGGTTATCTCGTTACTTTTTACTGGTCTATTAATTTTAACACTTTTTTCTTATATTTTAATACTTATATATTTTTTATCGGTAAGGAATTTTTTTTTTGAAATTGTGTCCTTGGACGTTTGTCTAAACTTTCTATTTATTTTTGTAAAAGAAAAAATGGATTAAATATATTTTTGATTTTTTAATCTTGTAAAAATTGAAATTAGAATTAGGTTTTTTTGAAAGATTGAATTAATTTAATTTTTTATATTTAAAAATGTGTAAATTTAATTATTTTAGTCAAATTTTATAAAATTTATTTAATATTTTAAATGTATATTTTTATTAACATTGAGAAGAAAATTTATTAAATGGTGTAAACAATAATTATGCAAACTTGAAATAGAGATTTATTTAAATAAAAAGCAAATAATTATTATTAATATACGTAATGTGATGTGAATAGTGTCGTGCAAAAAAAAAAATAAAATCAAACTCGATCAAAACAGAAATTAAAATAAAATTTAAACAAGGTTGATCATAGAAACTAACAACATATTTAATACTATTATTTAGTAATTAATGACATGTTAACTATTTTATATTGAAAATACGTGAACAAACCAAATTTTAATAACTTGTGAAATTTGAAATTTGTAAGATATAAAATTTTTTATTTGAATTTAATATAAATTTACTTAAATATATTTCAAAGGATGATGTTTTTTGACACTAAAAATAAGAAAACTTATTTATAAGAGTAGGTTATTGGATAGGTACTGCTTTCTCCGTCGTTCGTTCTGTTCTATCTTACTTCCTCTGCCTCACACACAACTCACTCTCCCATGGCTTCTTTGGCTCCCTCTGCTTCTCTCATCTCCTCCAACCCTAACATTCTCTTCTCTCCCAAATTCCCTTCTTCCTCCTTTTCCTCTCTCTCCTTCCCCAATTCCTCCCATTCACTTTTCAAACCTTTACGCACTTCTCTTAATCCTTCATCTCCCGCTCGCAAAACCTTCGTTGCCAGGGCTTCGGTACTTCTTTTCTCCTTCTTCTTACTCTCCTCCCCTCTCAAAACTTTTACATTGCTCTTTGTTCATTTGTTATGTTTCTGTTGATTTTACTGCTACCTGTTCGTTTGCCTGTTTGGCCGTTGGCCTCTATCTTTGTACATTTTTCTCTCTTCCCGTCAATGTATGTTTTCATGTCCAACTCTCTAGTTTGAGGTCCTCGCTAGTTTGGCTCACCTGCTAATTTTATACACCTTTGTGACTGAACTGTGGACACACGTACTACGTCAGTGATTTTGAAGGTTCTGTTTCTGTTTCTGTTTGCTGCATTTCTGAGCATATTAGTTCATAGATATGTTACATGTTGTCCATTGTAGCACAAATTCATTGTAATTTCTAATTATTTGAACAGTGTTTTAAATAATATGGTAATTCTAGACTCTTCCTCCTTCAAGGTTGTGAGTTTTTTTATTGGAATTTCTTTTCGTTTTTGGGAGAATCTTTTTCTGCAACCTCTGAAACAATTTATTTATTCTCTTTTTATCCTTCAAGCCGAAAACTCCAATATTTTAGTGTAATATTTCTCTGTCCGGACCTCTGAAACAATTTATTTATTTATTTTTGCTTATTTTGAAAGAGTGAACTTCCATTGGTTGGGAACATAGCTCCGGACTTTGAAGCAGAGGCTGTTTTTGATCAGGAGTTCATCAAGGTATTTATGATACAATGCTGATTGGTAAATTTTGTGATTACAAATTATGTTGAATGAAACACTGTCTTGTCAGGTCAAACTATCTGATTATATTGGAAAAAAATATGTTATCCTCTTTTTCTACCCATTGGATTTCACATTCGTTTGTCCGACAGGTTAGTAGACTTTCGATTGAGATTGTTGTGGGTCCCGAGTCCTGAGTTTTCTCCATTTTAACTGTAATATTACTTGTGTACAGAAATCACTGCTTTCAGTGATCGGCATGCAGAGTTTGAGGAACTAAATACAGAGATTTTGGGTGTTTCAGTTGACAGTGTGGTGAGTTTGTTTTGATCCCATTTTTAACTGTTTCGTCAGATTCTAGCTCTTGTATAAATTTTCCCTGTACGTTTTTCTATGGCATTTTAAGATCCATGTAAGTGACGGTACAAGTTGGGGAAAAAGGCTTTGTTTGTTCGTTATACTTTTCTCTATTCTTGAAATGACATGCTTCCTGGATGTGTACAAGCTACTGAGAAAATGAAAGGTGTGCAATGACTTGGCCCACTTACCATATCCGACAGGAAGAAGCTATGACTGGGAGTTCTTAGCATAATCTGCAAAACTATGTGATTTCCGCATTTTTTTTTCTCTTAAACATAATGCAGTGAATTTGGACGGAGAGTATTGTCAGAGGAAATTACTTCATAAATACTGGAATGTAAAATATTGAACAACGAGTTCATCCTGATAATTGGAATGTCTTTCTCTTGACCTACAGATGTACTGTTATTCTCAATATTTGTGAATGATGTGTGACACAGTGGAGTGGGACGCAATATTCCCACTTGTTCATGCGGCATGCCCAAAAAACCAGACAGCTTTATATGTTGTGATCTATTACTATTCCTTTTTCTAAAAGCACAGTTATCTTTTTGTAGCCTTATCTGTAGGCACTTCTTAAATTTGCTTCTTCTTGATTAGTGGTGCTGTTGTTATCATTGTAGTTTTCACACCTTGCATGGGTTCAAACTGATAGAAAGTCGGGTGGTCTTGGCGACTTGAAGTATCCTTTGATTTCTGATATCACCAAATCCATCTCGAAATCTTTTGGTGTTCTCATTCCCGATCAGGTATTTTTAAATGACGGCTATTCATCTTACCCGAATGTGTGTGCTTTATTTCAATTTCCCTGGAAAGATTTGTAGGATGCTGTCTAGGTATGTTGAAATGGTGTTCTCATTACCTTTAGCTTTTTGTGTCAAGTGTTGAAATGTTGGCTGTGAAACTATTGCTTTTTTCATTAAACCTTTTTAGCACTTTTCCGAACAATTCTAAATGTTTTCAATGATTCAGGGGATTGCATTGAGAGGATTGTTCATTATTGACAAGGAAGGTGTTATTCAGCATTCTACCATTAACAACCTGGCCATCGGTAGAAGTGTTGATGAGACAAAGAGAACACTCCAGGTAATTAATTATACCACAAATTAGGACAACACCAGGATTGACCATTTTTTAGTATATCTCCAAAATTTTTGTTTGTTTCTTCCACTTATTTGTCATTGAAATAAATTATTTGCATCCATTATGTGCATTGGTCTTGCAGGCCTTGCAATATGTGCAGGAAAACCCGGATGAAGTTTGCCCAGCTGGGTGGAAGCCTGGTGAGAAGTCCATGAAACCAGACCCTAAACTTAGCAAAGAGTTCTTCTCTGCTATTTAGGGAGGATTATAGTTAACAGTAGCAATTGCTCATCTGTATCAATTAATGGTGTAAAAGGAATTTTTTGTTTTGCAACGCAAGTTTATGAAGTTTTGATTGACAGTATCTACTTCATGCTTATCTAAATGATTGTGCGTGCTGTTCAATGATTTTAAGAAATTACGTATCAGTTTTTATCATTACGGCGGTTTTTGATGCATTTACAATCTATATATAGACCGCTTTTATTTATGATGGAGAGAACGGTTATGGTTATGTAGTGAAGTAAGGAGGTATGTGTAATAATTAACTGGATTTATATGAACACTTGTAACGCCAATAAAATTATAATAAACTACGGATCTTTTTAACACTTACGTGTTGTTGATTTTTGGTTATAATACCAGTGATCAATTTTACTAAAACCATAATTCAATTCGAAACGATTATAATTATTTGAGTAATGACACTGGTCTTAGATAAAATGAGTCTTTTAGTAGGTAACTTTGGATGTAATGTCTGTATGTCTTTGCCAACTTGCTCCTTTCCAAAGTACTCGAAATTAACATTCGGTTGTACGGACTGCAGGGATGAAATTTAGCAATGGCCAGAAAAACACAGGCCAAGGGAGTGAATTATAAGTGTATTAAAGCCGTAGTTAATTTCCAGATGAGAAAGTAAATAATACTTTACATCGTCAATTTAATAAATAAATAATGCACATTTTCATTGACGTTTTATCTGCTAGATATCAACAATACTGTTAGCAAATGTTTATTCAAACTGCTGTACATGCTTCAGTTGTGAAGGCAAAATCATTACTGCCATTGGCCATTACAAACTCGGCCCATTGGTTGGACTTGTGAGAACTTTTGAGGAAACAAATGTGTGTTTTTTTTCTGTCAAAAAAATATGAAAAGTGTTTTTAGAATACAGTAATACTTTTGTAATTTCGAAAAAATAAAATTAATTTTAAATATATTTCTTAATTAAGGAATATTTTTTCTTAAGAAAAGAAAGGGTCCAGGCCATGTCAAAAGATCTCTTTATTTTAAGCATATAATATATTACCTTACAGAAAACATGTTTGGATTAAGTTGTCCATAATTTTTATTTCAAGAAACTTATATTTTGAGTTCTATCCATCCATAACCGATGATATACACTCACTTCACTGTGTTGCATTATCCTGAAGTTAGAAATTCTAGCAATTGAATTTGAGTTAGAAATTCAGGAAAAGAAGAACCAGAGAAAGGAGTATGTCCTTATTACAGAAGGGCCTGTGTTGTGTCTTTCACATCCGTAACCACAATGTAAGTTCTCTCAACCTCTCATCAGCGGTGGTATGCACCGCCACCAATTTCCATGCCCCAAATCCCCCATCCAAAACAAACCTTCAATCAATGACACGTGGCAAAGCAAGGAGGATCTTGAAACCTCTACCGGCGGCTCTTCCCGTTCCACCGCCGCTTGACCTCACCGAAGACAACGTGAGACAGGCTTTGGAGGACGCTCGACAGGAGCTGGGTCAAATCTTTGACACCTCTGTTGGTATGACAGGTAAGGTAAGCGTTATGTTGATTGGTACTAGGTAGTTTCTGGTGTGATGATAACTGTAATGGAGCAACACAACATAATCCAATTTTCAGGAGTGGTTGAACTAGCTGACTTGGATGGACCTTTTGTGAAGCTTAGCCTTAGGGGTCGCTTTTGGCACAAGCGTTCCACGGTCGTTGCCAGAATCGCCAATTATCTCAAACAGAGGATTCCTGTGAGTCTCTTATGTTTCTTTTCTAAAACGCCAAAATAACTACTCAAGTAAACTGTTATAGTGCAAAGCTAAATAGTTACATAACTTGTGCCCTTTTAACGCATTGGTTTCAGGAGATTTTGGAGGTTGATATAGAAGACGAGAAACAATTGGATGATAGTCCTGAGAATTTTTAAGGTACTGTGCACAGTTCGCGCCCTTTAGATTTTGCTCTATTCTTTCTTTTGATTCAGTTGTTCTTCACTCGACAAAGAAAATTTGTTTGGTGCCAATGAGAAACCATTGGGAAAATGTTGCTCTGGGAATATCTGTATAATTGTGCTATCTTTGTTAGATGTTATTGTTACATGCACATCAAAGCTTCCTGCACAATCCTCATTGTAATCCCCTTTCTCTCCTTTCCTTTTTGTTTCAAAATCAAATGGTGCACATTCTGTATGGCAGATTATGTGCTCAAAATTATACAAGCAACATTTGGTTTTGGGAATCTGCCTTGTTGTTGTCATTGGTCAGGTTCACCAGACCACATTATCTCTTATCATGTTGAAATCATTGAGCCAGTAGTCACCAATCAATATAAAACATTTGGAGCAAATTTTAGTAGAATTGTCCATATCTTCATCATTGGCTAAATTTCCATTTTGTTTCGATCGAGGTATCAGTTATGAACAATAAGATGGTGTGGTAGATGAATCAAAGAGAATTTGATTTCTGACTAAACTCAATGATGCCATGATATTTATTGATCTATATAGACAAGATTATTGCTTTTGTTGTTGGTGGCTAAATTGAGGTAAGGGCGTAGAAGTTCTGGATTTTATTTGCTTAATAACAGTAACTTGTAGAACTGTAATGTTGGTTTACAAAACTGCAATGCCTATTGATTTGTTTGATCTTATTGTTTTCGACTGCATTTAGCTGTCATTACCATCTGTGGCTAAAATTTTCTGTACTATGTTGCACAGGCTCGTTCATTGACTGATTAAGGTACTTCTAGGTGTCACTATGTTCGCAGAACTACAAGGCTTTTGTTTTGGTGGCCTATAATTGTTCGATTAACTTAGTTTTGGTTTCTTGGGATATGCCAATGCCTTTCCCTCTATGTTTGACTAAATTAGACATGGTAAGAACTTCACTATGTCCAAATTTGCACGGTCTAAGTAAAATTTCTTTTGTTTCTTTCTCTACTTATGACCTTTTATGATATGAATCCATAGTAGTCGTTCCAGAAACTCATGTCATGTTATTTACTTACCTACTTTACTATGTTTCGGATGGGCTATGCAGTTGAGAATCGAATAAAACTACAATGATCTCTAGCAGCTAAACTAGGTCTTGACCTGCCACCAGTTATGAATACTCTAGTTTCTGGTTGAATGATGACTTTCTTTTTTTGGTTTTAATTCTCGTTGTAGTCTGAGTGGAGCTTGTGAATCCATTTAGCCAGGTTCTTAGAGTTACTTTTTGTTGCGAACTATTTTATCTTATGAATTATTGAACTTTGAAAACATTGTTTAGAGAAAAAGGGAATTAATTTCTCAGTTATCCAGTGAAAAGTTTAGTAGATTAAACTTAAACTAATTTCATTCTTTACCTAACACGTGGCTGAGTAACTAACTAACTAATTGTTAGTACTATCAGTTGTAATACCCCCAAGGTCGAAAATAAAGACCAAGGATGGTTTGAAAAGTAAGGTCTGAAAATGAGAAGAGTCTTAGAAGTGGGTTTAAAATCTAATTCAATTCCACAGAACAGGTTTGTAAGCTAAGATTTACATCTCATTTATATACTATAAAATTGTCTTATTTTTAATTAATACGAAACTTTCAACAAACGGTTAATGACTTAGATAACAAATCAATATTCTGATGGGCAGATTTGCCATTAACTGATTGGACTAATTCTCTTATAAAGTGAATGTCATTGTGGATGTGTTTGAAGTCAAATGAGTAGTTGATTGGTTGTAATATTAAATAATGTTAGATGAAATCTCAAAGTGAGAGACTTGGAGCCACTCAACTTCACTAGCAACAAGGAAATGCTTTACACTCGGTGTCTATTGATGATCTTGAAACAGTAGAGCTTCACCGAAGATCACACAAAAACTAGTACTACATTGCCTAGTGTCAGTAAAACTCTGCTGGAATATACCCTAAAAGCTACCATTAAAGCCTTTGCCATGAGCTATCTTTATATATTACAGTAAATGATGCATTATTGCTTGTATATGGCGAGTCCTGCTAGGTGAAGCAATGTATTAGCTTAATTTGTGTACGTTTTAAGAATATCTGGTCAAGAGACAGTGAAGTAAGTACACTCTTTGAGCAATTAGCCTTCTATGCAGAAAATACTCATGCAATATCTTGTCGTTTATGGCTAACAACTTCAAACGAAGATCCATAGGTTGTTGGTGTTTTTGGGCCAAGGAACCAGCATCTTTCAATAAGGACCAAACATACTTTCTTTGATGTAGTAACTCCTTTTTGAGGATCTTGTCATTTCTGAGGCCAAGAAATATTTGAGAGCACCCAGGACTTGGAGTTTGAACAATTTATGTATATATTCTTGAATCTGAGATACAACTATGAGATTTGGTTAAAGTACTATTATGTCATCTAAACTAAACTAACATGATATAACAAGAGAAGTGCCAAGCCTTTTGTTGAATAAAGAGTAGTCATTCTTAGGTTGAATGAAGGTAGGAGCAACCAAGGTAGTTGAGATGAAGCTCGGACACACTTCTTTATGGCGCGTTCCTATGTTCGATGCATTTGACACATGTTTAATACCATTCTGACACAACGTTGAAGACAGATGCATCATTTTTATTTTTTATTTTTAATTAAAAACTTCAGATTTATCATGTAAATTTATATTATAATTATATAATACATAGCGAATCCTATATAATGAGAATATTTATATTATATTATATATTATATAATATATTATTAAAAATGTTTTTTTTATTTGTCAATAGTTTGTTATGATTATTTTTCAAATGTTAACTATCATAAGAAAATTTTCAGACAATATTAACCAAGTTTGTTTTCTTGGTAATGTGGATCAAGAAATTCTTCAACCGAAATTGATTCGAAAGTTAGCAAAATAAACTACTACAACATCAAGTTGTAAAATAAATCCAGATCAATATGAACTTATAAATAATTGTGGTTAACATAAAGGAAAAACTGTCAATATCAATTAAAAAAAAACATTAACAAATTTTGATCGAAAAATTAATATCAACGAATATTGACTGAAAAAGATAATCAATGTTAATATATTTTTTTTAATTATTAACAATTGTTTCATGTTTAAATATATTTTTTTAGTTTAATAATAATTAAATTGTTTCATCTAAATAAAAAAAATAAATTCAATAAACTTGAATTGTTTTTATCGAAATAAAGTATTTAAAAGAATAAAAATTTAAAATTATTAAATTAAATCAAATTCAATATATTTTAATATTTAAAAATTGTGAAATTGTTTATCCAACCACAAGTTTAAGGAATTACTATTTACAGTTTTTTTTTCTCTTTTATCAAACCATGGGGTACTTCATCATCACTGAATGGTTTAGAATTTCCATCACTTTAAAATTTTGAGGAATACCTCTTCATCCACTTATTTCCCCTCTTAGCTTGTCTCGTTAGGTGATTTGGAAGATATGTTACTTTAAATCATTATACCGATACTTTAATTTGGATTAATATTCGTGTTCGATAATTTATGATATTTTATTGATACTTATTAATGAAATATGTAATCTACAAATATTATTTTTATGATAAAAATAATTTATAATTTTTTTATGTTTACAACTTTAATATATATGATTTTATTTTAGATTCACATAATAACAATCATATATTTATATATTTTTAAAATAATTATCACATTTAATCGTATATTTATCATGTTTTTGAAATAATTATCACATTTATTATTTTTAAAATAAATATATGGATGTGTCTTATACATTATTGTATCCGTTGTTATTTGTATTATATCAGTGCGTTCATTATTTATTTATTTATTTGTCACCGGTAGCCTTTTTAAAATTTTGGATTATACTTAGTGTGTGTTTGATAGATTTTTTGTCTAAGAAAAATAGAAGAATAAAACAAAATAAGGTTTTTCTTAAATTAAAATTAGTTTGTATATAAATTAAAAACTAAATTTTGGAAAAGTTAATATAAAATAAAATTTATTTACTCTGTGTATAAATTAGTTTTAACTTATTTTATTTCTCCCGACATGCTTTTAGTGGATTGTTTATTTGTTTCGACTTTATGTTTTGGATGTTCAGTTTTTGTTTTTATGTATTTATTTATTTATTTTTTTTACAGAAGTAGTGTAATTTTTTATCAAAACATTTTACAGAGTCCAACCTTCTCACCCAACATATTTTGGGTCATTTCCTCTTCATTTTGTAATGAATTTTGCTGAATATAATTGGAGGTGACCCAGAGGAAACAATTTTATTTTACCACATTATTATTGTTGCCAGTGTGTGTTTGCATTTTACTAGAATAAAATGATGCAGTTTTCCTTTTTTCTTTTTTTAAAAAAAACCTTTAATAAAATAATTATTTATTCTAATCGCTAATGAAAACTTTAAGTTAGGAAATTTTAAGTAAGAGTAAGTAGAAAAACATTTTTCTTAATTTCTTTTACTTAACTTGATGTATGTGAATTATTTTCATATAAATATTTTTTTATTATTACCTAGATTCATTATATTTATTAATAGTATATTCTTTCAATATTAGTAGAATTAATTTAAATATTTAGATAATAATTCACTCATTAAATTAAGGGTGGCAAAAAATTCAATTTTTATGATCCAATCCATTTTTTCTATGATCCAATCCATTTAATATCCATTCTATTAAAAATCCAATCCATTTAAAATCCATTTTATTGGATCTGGATATCAATCTAATCTACATTTTATATATTTTATGGATTGGATATCCATTCTCAAAATCTAGATTTTCAAAATGGATAATCCAAAATATCCAATCAAAATTTTCACTTTATATTTTTTGTTAGGTTAGGCTAAAGGTTGCGACGGACTAGCCCAAATTTAGTCGTATTTGATTGAGTTGGCGTAACCCTGTACAAAATTTGACTGAATTAGGCCAAATTTTGTCAAGTTGGTCATGATCGAGATTTGACCCAGTTGGTCTTTGGACAAAATTTGGAAGTATTCGACCAAATCAGTCAAATTATTTGGTGTCAGCCCTATGGACACAAATTTGGATCCACATCCATTATTTCAATCCAAAATGGATGTGGATTAGATTTTCGATAGGGTTGACACCATAAAATTTGACTGATTTTTTGTCGAGGCCAACGAGGCCAAATTTCAGTATGGGATGAACTTGGATGACTTTCGAACGAATTTCGGTCGGGGACGACGTGACCAAATTTAGGCTAAGGTCGACTCGACAAAATTTTGGCCAAAGTCGACTTGGCCAAATATGGCCACATTTGGGTCAGGTCCTGATCAGTCAAATTTCGGTCAGGGTTGACTCCACTAAATTCGTCGGTCGGGACCGACTTGACTATATATGGCCAATTTTCGATCACAACCGACTAAGTTGAATATAGTCAAATTTCGTTCGGGACTTAGTCGATCGAATACAGCTAAATATGGGCAAGTGTCGACTTAACCAAATTTTGATCATGACCAACTCGATTGAATTTGACCAAATTTAGGTTATGACCGACTCGCCTAAATATGACCAAATTTCGGTTGCGGTCGACTCTGCCGAATACGACCAAATTCAAGCCAGGACCAATTCGCTCGGTCAAATTTTGGTCAAGGCCAACACGATCGAACTTTGACCGGAGCATACTTGATTGAATTCGACCAAATTTCGGTTGTGGCCGACTTAGTTGGATACAACCAAATTTCGATCATGACCGACCCATTTGAATACGACCAAATTTCACCCTAGGCCGTCTCAGCCAAATACGACCAAATTTGGGTCAGGACCGACTCGGCCAAATCTCAATCGGGGCCAACTCGATTGAATTCGACCAAATTTTGACTGGAGCCAACTAGGCTGAATACAACCAAATTTTGGTCGCAATTGTCTCGGCCGAATACGGTCAAATTTTGTTTAGGTCGACTCAGGCCAATGCGGTCAAATTTGGGTCGGGGTGAACTCAACCGAATACTTCTAAATTTTGTTCAGGATCAGCTGGGCCAAATTTCGATCGAGGCCGACTTGACAGAATTCGGCCAAATTTTGTATAGAGTCACGCCAACTCATTCAAATACGACTAAATTTGGACTAATCGGTCTCAACTTTTAGCCTAACTAACCAAATCATAAACTGAAAATTTGAATTGGATATTCAAATGAAAGAATATTGTAAGAAAGGGCTAAAAGAATTATGTCCTAAAGACATGAAAAAATTATGTTAAGAAATAAAATATTTATTAGTGTGAGAGAATAGTATTCACCTTTTTGAATTATTCAACATTTGCATATGTTAGGATTATACTATAACTGTTACTTAGAGATTGTGCTGTATTTTTATAAATGATGAAATTATTTGTGTATAGGATAAATAGTCTAATTCAAAAATAACACAAAGAAGTTATAGAAAATGTATCTTCTTTATTATATTATTTTATGATAATAAAATATAATAAAATTACTATTAATATTATTTATAAAATTAAAATAATTTTTATAACTTTGTAAATAGTTTTTATTTATTTTGTAGGTACTTTTATAATTAAAATATTATTAAATTGAAAAAAATAGTCAAATTTAAAAAATATTAAATTTAAAGAATAAAACAATTATCTTGATTTTTAATATATAAGTATATATAATAATATAATATTATATAATGATATGATATAATAATAATAAATAATAATAATATATTATTATTATTATTATTATTATTTATTTGAAGGAAAAGTAGAATTAACATGCAATTGAATCTTCTAAACAATTTGGATATTTTGCTTGGATATAGGTCTTTCTTGTGTATTTAGTATAATAACTAAACCTCTCTTTGTGAAAAATTGCATCTAAGGGTTATCTCCAATGGACACCTTAAATATAAGTAATAAATATAAGATGTTTCTAAAATGTTAAGTTGTATTATTGTGGCATCGTTATTCTTTAGGATATTTCTAATGCAACAACCATATAATAATAACATTTTATTTTCTTTATTATATGAATTTTACTATATATTCTTCATCATTTTTAATATAATTTTATAATTTTTCATTTAAATATAAGAGTTCGATAAGACTAGTGTTTTAATAATTTATATATATATATATATATATATATATATATATATATATATATATATATATATATAAAATATGGCAGAATATCATAGTGACGTAGGGGAGCCACGGCTCCCCCAATTTTTTTTTGAAATTCCTTTTTTATATATATTTATATTTTTAAATTATAATTATATATTTATATTAAATTTATATTATAGAAAATAATAATAAAAAATAAAATAAAAATTTAATGGAAATATTGATTTATAAAAGAGATTAGAATTTTATTTTTACTATAAGATCTTTATGTCATGTAAGTTATTATGAAAGTGTATGAAGAGAAAAAAAAAAAACAAAGAGATAGATTGGGAAACAGAAGTTGAAGAACACATAGATTGAAATATACATCTTTGCCTAATCTTTCAGATATCAAGGTTAGTATCTTATAATGATGTATGTATGTTAGATTTATGATTCTTCTAAGTATGTTTATCCCAAATTAGTATAAATTTTAATTATGATTTCATGGATTCTTTTATGAAATTGGTATGAACCCTAATTATGATTTTTCCCAAATTAGTATAACCATTAATTATGAAATTTAGAGATTTTGTGTTTTCCTGCCTATGGTAAAATTTTTTAAGTTTTGAAGTTATACAGTATTGTTTATTTAATTAAAGTGGTATGGGTTTTGTTATATTTTGCAATGTGATAATTATGAGTTGTGAATATAAATTTTATCATTTTCTTAATAGGTAAAAGGTGCTAAATTTATATTAGAAAGATTATAATAAAAAGTAAAATAATTGATTCTTTTTTTAAGGAGGAAAGTTTGTGATAAAGATGAAAAAAGTGCATTTACGTTTACTAAACTTAAAAGTTTTCATGAGAACCAAGAATTCAAGACAATGAAAAAACAAATCTATAAAGTTTTTAGAGTTATATATAATGAATTTAAAAATTCATTAGAATGCGATCCGGGATAAACGTCTTCAAATTTCTCAATACCCACCAAATCAAATTGATGAGATACGAATGACTTATCTAAAATGGGTATTCATGATTTGGTATCATGATATAATAGCTAATGATAAACATTTTTTTTATACTATTATGTGTGTTTGTTTTAAGTAGAAGGAATGAAGAGAGAAGATAAAGAGCTTTTTTTTTTAACTAAAAAAATTTTTATATAAAAAAATATAATTTGGTACCCCTAAACTTTTTGTCCAAGTTCTACCACTATATATATATATACATATATATGTATATATATATATATATGTATATATATATATATATATGTATATGTATATGTATATGTATATATACATATACATATATATATGTATATGTATATATATGTATATATACATATACATATACATATATATATATGTATATGTATATATACATATACATATATATATATATATATATTTATATATGTATACATACACATATATGTATATACATATATCGAGAAATTTGTTTTATAAGAGTCAAGATTTAAATTTAGTTATTATTCATAATAATATTTATTACTTCAATACTGTTTTATTATGAAGTTGTTATGAATGAAACAATTCAAAACATGTTATAACTATAGTAAAAACGTTGTTTCAAACAATTCAAAACATCTCATGTTTTAACACAATTACACATTTATAGTAGGAAAATGTTTTATTAGTATCAGTGTAATCTAATCTTAGAGTCTGAACATAATTTTGATTTTCAACGATCAATTGTGATTATTTATTTGAAGTACTCATTCGATCATTCTTGAAACAGAAAAACTGGACCACTTGGATAAATTTTATTATCATCCTACCAACACCAACCAACAGCAGGTACTAAATTTGAAAGACACTTGAACAAGTACAATGAGCAAAGGAAAATTACTTCCATTAATTCTATACTATTGTGTAATTAAGAACCTACCCCAAGAACAACACAAGATTGCTTGTAGACAGCTGTGCATTATGGATGAACACGTATTAATCAGTTTATTAAATCCAGAAAAATAAATTCAGGAATAACATATATAATTCTGGTATATATACTTTTATATATCCCTTTGTCCCTTGAGGGAGTTAGATGGTTACATATTTGATTAAGAGTACATATTCTGTAATGTTTTTCAACTGGCAATTATTATGATCAACTTGTTATTAAAGAATTTATCTAAAAGCAATGGTTAGTTCAAAGAGACAAGACTGAAAAGGTTGCCCAATGGAAACATGAATTTTCAATTAGGATTTTCCACATTTTGAACAACCCTCGTTCCCATGTAACACTAAAAAAGGATGGTAAAAAAAAAAATGCTGTATTGATTCTACGGTTCCTATGCCCGTATAATGATTAATGAGTCATTGAGTCCTAATCCTATGTACCCAAAAAGCTATAAAACGTAGAAACCCAAAAAAAAAAAACCATGGATCATTAATCTTCCACAAAAGAGGATTGATCACATCACATGGCCACTTCTGATTCAGTCACGAAATTTAGTCTTTCCTCCCACACCAACTTGGATGCAAACTCATCTTGCTCAGGGACATGTTCCTGCTTCCATAAAATATTTCACGATATGATTAAAAGTACGAGCAAAGACATCGAATATGAAGAACAAGTTGTATTATAACTAGTACTATTGCTAAGTTGAAACCTTCCTTGAAGCACGTAACATGGGTCATTTTTGTATTTTTAAAGTGGGAGACAGTATTCTCGTACCTCTAGTTCTACCATCAATTCTTTGGCTGTGGGTGCTGACACGATAATGCGTCGTGCCTTGGGAGATATAAAGCCTTCATCAACGGCTTTGTCAATAAAAGACAACAAGGAATTGTAAAATCCATCCACATTCAAAAGCCCCACCTGCATCTCACAAAATTCACAGATCAACACTTCTTCGATCTTCATCTGTTTTATATTGCTGCTCATTCACATACTTAGTTTTACTCCCATTCAAATGGAGAACTTTCCTATGATGTAACGTGGCAATGATTAACTAAGAACAATCAGAGACTACACTCTCTCATGTGAATTCCAATTAAATACCCCACATTTATCGGATTCTGTGTGTTTGAAGCTTCCTGGTGGTTAATCATTTTTATATTTATATAATGCATCGAATATAATGGATCCGAATTGCAAGTTGTTGAGAAGCATTCTCTTTCACTGAGTCATATATGGTCAAGTAATCAACTTGGCTAATTAATCAACCACAAAAATATTATAGTATCTAGTAACATGACAACAGTGCTAAAACAAGAGTTGCTTAAGGCAAAAAACAGCATATATATAATACAGGGGTTTGATTAGTCTTAAACAATATACTTATTTTTCAGCATCTCACTTAAACACTGCTTAATTATAACTATGTATTAAAAAAACATTTGGATGAATAACACATTATTTGATTAGAATATTTTTCTTTAAGACAGATAGAATATAGATAGATGTTAACAAGGCATTAAAATTGAGCTTACGGGTTTGCTGTGAATCCCAAGCTGAGCCCATGTAATGACTTCCAGCAATTCTTCAAGGGTTCCATATCCTCCTGTTAATTCATTCATTGCTTAAAAATGTTAATAAGCAGCGGCTCAAAATATGTGGAAAATAATTCAATAGCGAGTCAAAATTCCGTATTGGATAAAATAGACAAAATTAAACACTATATATGAAGACTTATAACTCCATTATTTCTAAGATTTTGAGATAAAAGTAGTGTCAAATATCTTATACATGTAAAACTAAAACTAATATATATATATATATATATATATATATATATATATATATATATATATATATATATATATATATATATATATATCACAATATAAAACATAACCCAACAAAAAAAATAATTATATGCATGTTGCTGAAAAAACAACAAATGCAACAATTAATAAAGATTATGGATGTTGTGATTTTGTTATGTTACCTGGGAGGGCAATAAAGGCATCGGCTTGACGAGCCATCTCAGCTTTCCTTTGGTGCATATTAGATACGGCTCTCACTTCCCCGATAGGTTCACCTGTTATCTGCATTTGCAACATATATGCTTCAACTATATCACTATTCCATATTTCACCTTTAAATTTACTAAAAATTAAATAGTTATTCACGAGGGTATTTATATATGTACCTCTCTTGGCATAAGACTTGTTGGGATAACCCTGCACCAAACAAACCCATGGTCAGAAGAAACTAGAATCAAAAACTATGATTTCCCAATTTCAATGTCCAACAATTTGGCAAGGAGAAACATTTTAAACTTTTTGGTGATTGATACTGATCTATGAACTTAATATATCTATTATTATTTTTTAAAAAGCAACGAATCTATTATATATGTAGTAAGAATAATGTAAATAGAAGGCCTTAATTTATAGTATTAATATACGTATTATTTATTATCTGATGTATATATTTATAAGAGAGAAAAAATGGAAACTTAACCATATTGACTTACGATAAAGATATATTATAATTGAGAATGTTAAACTAAATGAATGTGGAAGAAGGAATCAATGTTTTCTTGGGAGTGCAAGAAAGAAAAGAATCAATAAAATACTGAAAGAAGGAAACATGATGTTGGCTCCAATCTCATTGTACCACTTACGTGGTTAGTATTATTTTATATATGATTATATAAAATGAGTTCTTTGTTATTGAAAAAAAAAATTATGTTGGCTCCAATTGTTGCGCAAAAACGCTCTAGCGTCCCTTTCTGGAAGAGGCAACAAAAGGGATTAAACTTTATCCAATACACCAAACCTGCCAAGAAGCTTCTAACTACCGGTAAAGGTCACTTTTCTTCTATTTTTTTCTTTTTCCTTTTTTTAAATCCCAACAACGGTGCAGAATGCCCCCACTTACTATTAGTCCCTGTGAAGTTTTTTATTATTATTCTGTATCCAAGATGCTCCCTTTGAACCTACATTCGGAACCTCAATTTGATTAAGAAAAGAACGTCCCACATCGCCAGCATTTGATCCCGTGATATTCTACCATTTCTCACAGAACATGGGAAACACGCATGAGTCAGTGAGTACATGCTTTGTCTTACCTAATTCACTAATTCCAAAATCACTTTTACCTTGAACGGAAAAAGGGAAATACAAATGTTGTATCTTGGAAGTAAGAAAAAACCATAAAAAATGATTAAGGTGGCCTATTACATGGACACACACACATGTACAACAAAAAATGGGAGAGTGAGAATCACAAACCCTAGAACATGGCGCCCACCATCATGAACAGCCTGAGAAACGAGACCCATCAGCCCCACGCTGCCACCTCCATACACCAAATCAATCCTTCTCTCCACCTTCAAAAAACATCGAAAACCAAACCACGTAAACGCGTGTCACAACATTCATCATGAAACAAACGAAACCAATTAAGTTTGGACATGGCCAAAATAATAAAATTTTATTAGTGGAGGGAGCATATACTATACTAAGATGCCATTTTTTTTTACTATTGTATATTTTAACACTAAGACAATGAATAGAGTAGTGGGAGTTTTTACCATATATTAGGGTGACAACTACCGGGCATATGGAAAAATCATGGAAGCCTGTGGGAAATGGCTAAGGCTAATAACACGCTTCACAGAGTAATGATACCTAGGAAGCACGTTTGTTCCCTATAACAGAAAAAAAATATGTGTTTATTTATTTATTTATTTATTTCACTTCTATTCCTTATAACAGAAAAAAAAATGTGTTTATTTATTTATTTATTTTGATTTAAAGATGAAAAGGTTTTCGAATGTTATAAAAAACAGTATTGTAGAGGGAAACAAAGATCATGCAAGAAGGCTGCTTAACTGACAGCATATTACAGCTAGCATCCTTGCAATCTCTCTGCGTGTATATGTGCGCGCGTCTCTCTCTCATGCCAAACTTAAACCCTAAACCATATTTCCACCACACAATCACAAGCACCACTTGCCACTCCAGAGCTTTTTTCTTTTTTTACATAAAAACAGAAGAAAATACGATGAGGGAGAAGAGAGAGGCGTAACCAAAGGAAGATGAGGAACACCAGAGTGAGAAATCAAAATGAATCATTAAAATTTGTACAAAATTTATAGAAGGAAAAGGTTAGTTGTGGAAGAAAAGAAACGTTATGTAGCCATTAATGCGGCTGAAGGGACAAAAAGAAGCAAGAGAAAAAGGAAAAGTTGATTCAATCTAACCATATGATATCAAAACAAAAAATTCCCTGGGTTCAGATTCAAACCTCTCCATCAATCCTAGATTTCAATTCACCTTTTTGTATACCAAATCTTGAACAGAAGATAGAAAAGAAAACCAAATTTGATAAACGGAAGAAGAAAACTGGCCTGTGTAACATTAACTAAAAAAAAAAAAGGAGTATGTTACCAGTTCCTTGCCGAGTTGAACAGCAGCTTCTTGATAGGTAGGTTTTTTTCCTGAACTGCTGCCACAGAAAACGCAAATCCTCTTGAACCTGGATTTGGTGTCTTCCATTTTTGTGGGTTTTGTGTCTCTGTGTGTGTGGGGACTATATATAGAAGCTAGAGAGAGGGATGAAAGAAAAAAAAAGAGGGTTGAGAATGAGAAGAAGGTGAGTATTTGTTTAATGTATATTGATCCATGTGGATATCATATATAGCTACCTACATACTATCATATACCAAGTTCCCTCAAACTCACTCCAATCATTAATTTATACCATAATAAATATCATATTTTAACTCCCATATATTACATGCATGCCTTTTTTTTTCTAATTTATATACCTGAAGTTTTAATAAAAGCATATTTATTTATATTAAAAATAGCACATGTCATGTATAAAAAATAAAGCATAATAAAAACTGCTTCTTTTATATTAATATACTCACACTAATGTGATTCTTAAATATTTTATACTTATAATAGACAAATGATAATAAATTTCACATTCAAAGTTAAACATTTTATTATAATTATACATATTTTTCTGTAGAACGATTTATTTGAGATGCCGGTAAACCTTAAATACGAATATTTCTTTTAGCAAAGCCTTTAATTTTAGTCAATCGTTTTCGATTGAATTAACATTTGCTAGAAAGGAGCTAATATATTGAGAAGTTGTTTGAATCGTTGTTAATTTTGAGTTTTTGTTTATTTTTAATTAGAATAAGTTTAAAGTTTTGTACATTTTGCTTCCGCTGCAAATGGTGAAGTAGAGACAACAATAAAACAAAATACCAATGACAAAAGTTAACTATAATACTTTTATATCTATACATGCCAATAAGGTGGTTCAAGAAGACTCATTAAGTCTCCATAGTACGAAAATATTGTAAGATTCGCTAAGAGTAAATATTCTCATATTTATCGTAATTATGGCAAACTTCACTAATTTAATTATGTTATGATATTCTTTAATACTATATTTACAGAATATTCAAATATTTAATATACAAGATATGTAGGTATGTTAAAACATAATTATTATTTAATTTAAGTAAGTTATTATATCACTAATGTTACTTGATATCATATTACTAATTTTATCATTTGGACTTCTAAGTCCAAAAGATCTTATCTTGAATGTTAGAGTCGTTTACAGGTGAATCTTTCCCTTTGCTTCAACCATTAATAATATCACGTTAAAATATATCAAAATCATTAAGAACTTGTCACATGTCCAAAGGGTTTGTCTCATGTTAAGAACAATTTCTTTGAATAAGAAGTAGGGGTCTCAAGTCGCTCAACTTATCATACGCATTGAATCAAGTCAGACTTCTTAATTTTTGTGATTTATAAATTTTTTAATATGATTCGATTAATCTAGAGTTAATTGGTTAAATAAATTGACTCGTTTATAAATCTTTGATTCGTGTAGTTTATTTTATATATTTAATACATTATAATTAAAGTTGATTGGCTTGGCTCATTTATTTATATTAATATAATTAAAACATTCATTTATTTCACCAAATATTATCATAAAAATAATTACTGAAAGCTAAAGTGTTATATGATTAGACAAACAAATAGATTAAGTATCTAGATTTATTCAAATGTTATTGAATAAACTTTAATGTTTAAAAACATCAAATTGACAAAAGTAATAAATAATTGTAATAAAAAAGTTACAAAAACATTGTAAAAAAATATAATTGTTATTTATGGATTACATGTTAATTAATTCACCTTTGACTTGTATATTAAGTGAGTTAAGTTGAGTTTGATTCACATTTAAAATATTGATTTTTCTTTTACTCCAACGCAATTTAAACTCGTGATAAAAGAGGCCGAAACCTATTTTGAATCTTGTAATCAAATGTTATTTGTTTTTATAAAGCCTATAATCTATTATATTTTTTTCATTCTTTTTTATGATAAAATATTTATAATAAAATAAAATGATATTTATCAATAAATAATGAGAATAAAGAGAAGAGTAACATCATTAATTTTTCTAATTAGGTATATTGTATTTACAATCATATAAAATAAGAAAACTGTTTAGTGTTTTTATAGGTGAAAATTTAAGGAGTCCACTTCAACAACTCCATATTGTTATGTATAGAATCAGTCTTTATGTCAAAAACCTCACTAGCAAGACAGGGAGAAGAAGAAGTAGACAAACTTTAGAAAATATATGAAATTTTAAATTTACAAATAAATTAAGTAATTAAATGTTATAACAAAAATAGAGATGTTAGCAACAAATAAATAATGATGTCAACAATGCTCGACTACGAAGATGATTTTTTTTTTATTAGCAGTAATAAATAAATTAATAAAAAAAGGCATTTGAGATGTCCTAACTTGTATACAAAGTAAAAATACATATATAAGAAAAAAAATGTATTATCATAGGCTTTTATGGACCATATGTCTCAATATATGGTATACTATCCTCTTACAAGATTTTAGATGTTTTGCCCATTTATATTAGAGTACATATCTTTCCCTTCTGTAGATTATATTGAACATGATTTTTATATCTATTCTACCATATAAAGAGCACTACATAAGGTTGCTTTTTTAATTTTGTTTTAGATCATGTCTAAAAGTTTAACTATGCTAATCCAAACTTTTTCTCCCTATTCTTTTGGCCATTCCTAAATATAATGGTGTTTCTAAACTCTAAATACTTTTCATCACTATCGCTTATATAGCTTTCCAAATCATGTTGCCTTTTTTACTACTAAGATGATATTAAGTCTTTAAAGAGATGAAATAAGATAATCATTATGGTTGAAAAGGTTTTTACGATGGTTAAAGGAGTTTGTTTACCATAACTTTTAAATCGTCATTGAAATTGACAATTGTTAAAATCTAATTGAAACAATGACAATTGAAATAATCGTCGTTAAAATCTCAACTCAAACCACAACGGTTTATAAAAACTGTTATTAAAAAGTGAATTAAGTAAAAAAATATAAAATTACACCATACTTATATAACGATAATTTGAGTTATAACTGCTGTGGAAAGTGGGTCTCTTTTATTTTAAATACACTTTTTACAATTTCATTTTACCGGTGTCCTGTCAGAAATTTTCATAAATAAAACCATTAGTTTAAAAGTTATAATTATCTAATCTTCCAAACAAAATAATAAAGATATTCATCTCCTTTATTTATTTTAATAGATTAACTTTCACCTCTTCTTTTATTAAATAAAATATAGATTTTTATTTATTAAAGATCTTTCATTTTTATACTTTTTATTTAAATTTTAGTTAATATGATACTTTTAAATTGAATAAGAAAATTGAGTGGATGTGAGTATCATCTATAACAAATTTAAAGAGATATAAATTATATTTGTTAAAAATATAATAAAATTGAATGTCTAATTTAAAATGTTAAAAATATATAAATATAGTTAAGTGTAACATCCGTACAATCATTCCTAAATTTGTAAGTGTTTAAATTGTTTTTTTTTTTTAACTTTATGGATTAAGTAATTATAAACATGATGATTTGAAAAATGTATCTTCTCAAATATTGCTATAGTTATTAAAAAAAGTTAAACCAATTATAGGACATCATCCTGTTTATTATGCATCAAATATATAAAATTAATTAGGTGACCTAAACTTCTCATGAAACAGCAGATGATGTAGTTTATCCAGCATGCATGTCACGTGTAAATCCATATATATATATATATATATATATATATATATATATATATATATATATATATATATATATATATATATATATATATTAAATATTTAAATAAAAATTTTAAATAATTTTAAAATATAAATATATATATATATATATGTATAATTCAGAAAGCTTCAAACAAATTGCCAAGCTTTTAGAAAGATAAATAAATACCATGTTGTCAACTATATGTGTAAAATATAAATAATTCTGTCGGAAGTTAATCCAACACAAAATTTAATCAAAATGTGATGACTAATAGAGTTCAATTAAAAGAAAAAGGACAAGAAATATTGAATGTATTTATAACTTTGGCAACTATTAATCTTCCATAAAGGTCACCTTTTGTAAAATTATTTCATTTCTTTCTATTTATTTAATTTTAATTTTTCGATTTCATTCTGTTTTCTATTAATTCAAATGAAATACATGTTTTTATTCACCCGCACAGTAACTATAAAGCACAACTTCGTCTGGTAAAACAACATATAATTGTTAATTTATGCTCTTATATTTATTAAAAATATCATTTAATACCCTTTATTTGTAATATCTTTATTTGTTACATAAAAAATATTTAGAAGAAAATGTTTAAACAGCAGTAAGAATAAACAGTATCAATAAACAGTATCAATAAAATATATATATATATATATATATATATATATATATATATACACACACATGTACTCTTCTAAAATACAATATTAAAAAATTGTGTTAAGTAACGGTTTTGAATTAATAATTAGCCTTTTTCAATTTAATATTACAGTTAAGGGTGACAAATTCGTTGAATATGACCGGATCTAAATATATGTAAATAAAATGTTGAATTTCGGGTTTAAACTTCGAAACTAAGTTAAATTTAGTTTTTCATTCTATTTAATCGTAACCCAAATCTAATTTAACCACAGCTGAAATATTCAGGTTAACTTAACTGCTTTAATAAGATGTAGTTGATCAGATTAATATCAAACAAAGTTTCCGAAAATAAGTGCTTGTTTCGAAAACTATTTTAAAAATAAAAAACAAAAATAATTAAGAGATAAGCAAAAGATGACAAATAAAAAAAAATGGTTATGGATCTCATTTATTTTCAAAATGGCCTCAAAAATATGGGTCGGGCCCAAACGTTTTGCTACAAAATTATGCGCCTACTTTCCGCAGTTCTGCTCAAAATTATCATCCAAAGTAATAGATTAAGATAATTAATAAAATTAATATCTAATTAAGTTTAAAGTCTTTTATAAATTCAAGTATTATTAATTAATCTTTTATTGATATTTAAAAAATTTATGTTTTTAATTATTTTTTTTGACATAAATGGGTTCTTTTAAAAAATGGGTAACTTTGACTTATTTCTTTAAAAGAATAGGACAGTAATAAATTGCACTACAAGAATAAAGTTGTGTGTACCCAACAAAACTTTTATATTGAAGTTATTACGTACGAGGACAATTTTTTCACAAAATAATCAAAAGTGAATTGTCATTATAAATATCGACCTATGCATAAATTAATGTCGTCGTGAGTCGTAGTAATTTTCATTTTTTTTATTTTTATTTTAGAGAAGTCATTATCGACCATGACTTCTCTGTTATTTTTCTTATAACATTTTTATATTTTTAATTTTTATATATGTATTTTTTTTAATGAATTTTATTAAAAAGACATTGAATAAAATTTTATTAAAAATTTGAAATTTTAAAACTTAATATTTTAAATAAATTTTTTAGCAAGTGACAAAAGACTTCTCAGCAAACATCATATATTTCTGAGTAAATGATTAAGAATCTCTTAGCAAGTGATATCTAATATATTTTTATACTTATTTGACATCCAAAATTTTTGTACACTCTTCTGACAACATCTTTCACTATTTTTCATCTTTAAAACAATTTTTTTACACCATTTTAACAACACCCATATGTTGTCACCCATTCTGACATCTCTACCCACACGTTACCATTAATTAATTTTTAAGTAATTCTTTTAAAGATTAAACAGTAAAAATAAAGTTATAAATGAAAAAATATTAATAAATAAATTATTTAAAACTTTAGTTTTATATATTTTTTTATTCAGACATATAAATCTAAAGCTATCTTTAAAGAATTAACTTTATAAAACTAAATATATTATTAACATTATTATTTTTAGTGTGATTTAATTTGAAGGATATATTTGAAAGACATTTATGACAACACCAAATATAATAATGTGGTATACACGAAATGGTGCCAAATACTACCCAAGTCCAATGTAAGTTTTGGTTGAATTGTGATTGTGGGCGCTACTCACTCCTCCCATGTGCCATGATCTATAAATTACGTGTAGTGGGGTATGCCTTCATGTGCTTTATCCTCTTAATTCCTATTCCCATACACGTTCAAACATTCACCAAATCACTTATGCCTTCTTTGCTTCTCAGAATAACATCAAACACTTGAACCATGTCTTTTTTTACATCAATTTATAGGTTTAATGTGTTTAAATGTATCCTTGCCATCTTAGTATTTTTAACTTAGCTTAAACAATAAAAATACTTTTTCATACATTAACCACTATCATTTTTTATTTTTTTTTTATAATTAGACAGGACATTTATTAGTCTTTAATTTCTGAAGTGGTTTTTTGTTATACAAATAGCAAAATGCCAAACGTATAAGATACACAAAATTATAATTCCACAGCTGTATTCGAAGAAAGTTCCTAACTCATTTGCTTACAGATAAATCTCATATTCGTCAACTATATGCAAAGTCTTCACTCCCCTGCCCACGCCAAATTTAATGTAATCAATGACAACCCTCTTACAAGGACAGGTTTCAGATACCAAGCATTAGTAAGCTACATAAATAACTCGTCTCTCTAAATTTGGCTCTGGTAAAAACCTCTGGTCTCTATATATGTACATACACTGTAATTACTGCAAATCCTTGTCATTGAATTTTAAGTTGTGCCTAAACTGTGGCAACAATTTTATTACAGAACTTTCATTAGGATGCTCAGAGACAGACAGCCTTAAGCAAACAATTAATATAGGTTAAAAGGACCTCGTACATGTGCAAACAGGTAACTTTTAATAAGAAAACCATGAAGAAATGAAAAAGGAGAACACTGAAGAGGTGTGACATAGGAGTGAGAAGCAGATTCCACGTAGTGCAGCGTGGAAACAAAATTCCACCGTAGCCGTTGTGCCAAGTTTTGATTTAATTGTTAAATTCCATGGCCGTGGAAGTCAAATCTCACTTCCCCTTTTCCCGTTAGGTGCCACTCACGGTCTCAAACTCTCATCTCACTGCCACTGCATTTAAAAACAACTTCATTCATTCCATTCTATCGTTCTATCTTGGCTTCACCACCCAATGGCTCTACCTTACATTATTCTCTTATCTCTAACTCTCATATCTCACACGGCACTCACTTCCTCCACCAACACCAACACCATCACTCTCCCGCTATCGCCTCTACTCACCAAACCCCAATCCTCCGATTCTTTCCATGCTCTCAAACTCGCCGCTTCAGCTTCTCTAACCCGGGCCCACCACCTCAAACACCGCAAAAATGCTCCCTCCGTCGCCACAACCCAAGTCTACCCGAAAAGCTACGGTGGCTACTCCATAGATCTCAACTTCGGAACCCCACCCCAAACCTCCCCCTTCGTTCTCGACACAGGAAGTAGCCTCGTCTGGTTCCCCTGCACCCCCCGCTACACCTGCTCCCACTGTCTCTTCCCAAACATCGACCCCACCAAAATCCACACCTTCATTCCCAAAAATTCCTCCACCGCCAAACTCGTAGGTTGCACGAACCCCAAATGCGGTTACCTCTTCGGCTCCGACCTTCAATCTCGCTGCCCCCAATGCCAACCCAATTCTAAAAATTGTTCCATCACTTGTCCCCCTTACATTATCGAATACGGCTTGGGCTCCACCGCCGGCTTTTTACTCCTCGACAATCTCAACTTCCCTTCAAAAATCGTTCCCCAATTTCTCGTCGGTTGCTCCATCCTCTCCATCCGCCAACCCTCCGGCATCGCCGGCTTCGGTCGCGGCCAAGAGTCTCTCCCTTCACAAATGGCCCTCAAGAGATTCTCTTACTGCTTACTCTCCCACAGCTTCGACGACTCCACGGAAAACAGCGACCTCGTTTTACAAATCAGCTCCACCGGCGACACCAAAACCAGCGGCCTCAGATACACGCCGTTTCACCCCAACCCTTCTGCCAGCAACCCCGCCTTCCTGGAGTATTACTATCTCAGCCTCCGGAAGGTCATTGTCGGCGGCAAGAACGTTAAGATTCCGTTTAGCTTTTTGGACCCCGGCTCTGACGGTCACGGCGGCACCATCGTGGACTCTGGATCCACCTTCACTTTCATGGAACGGCCCGTTTATGATTTGGTGGCCCAAGAGTTTGTGAAGCAGCTGGGGAATTATTCCAGGGCGGAGGACGTTGAGGCTCAATCTGGGTTGGGTCCCTGTTTTAATACTTCCGGCGCCAAGACCGTGAATTTCCCGGAGTTTACTTTTCAGTTCAAAGGCGGCGCAAAAATGACGCTGCCGGTGGAAAATTATTTCTCCTTAATCGACGATTCGGAGGTGGTGTGTCTGACCGTTGTCTCCGACGGTGGAGCCGGTCCGGCGATGATGTCCGGTCCCGCCATCATTTTGGGGAACTATCAGCAGCAAAATTTCCTCATTGAATATGATTTGGAGAATGAGAGGTTCGGGTTCGGCCCTCAGAGTTGCAAAAGGAAAAGTTAGTGTAGTAACTGTAAATTAACGTGTTATTTTTATTTATTTGTGGTTGGGTTAATATGCAGCAAAATAACTATTCATTTTTTTTACTGCGTGATTGCAGTATGAATGCTTACAATGATTTTAAATAAATCGATAATATTACGATGATTAGTTGATGAAATGCATAAGAGTGAGCTTGTAACACATGTTTGGTTGGTTTCATGTGCAATATTTATTCGTGAGTTTTAGGTAAAGGAGCGTTTTGAGAGTGTGATGGATTCCTTTCCATGGTGTTTCGTAAATTGTCTTTCATGTGAGGGGAGGAAAGGTTAAGGTAAAGTGTTGGGTACTTTATTCTTGCATTATTTGCGGTTCTTGTTTGTCTTCTAGCCAGCACACCGATAAGGAGCCTTGTTTGCTATTTCGTACAACTATGCCAAAGCGGTGTATAGTATTTTGTTGATCATCACCGACAGAGTAACAGTTAAATCCCAAGCCATTAAGTGGTCTTAGTTATTTTCTTTCATAAGATCACAGTGACCAAACTTTATTGTTTTATTTTAACTTACTCTAAGTGCTTACCAATTATGGATACGGGGCGAATATGCATACTGATTAGGAATACAACAGAACGGTAGGATACGTAATAGTTGCTCCATATTTTAACTTTTGAATAAATATTCACCTATATTCATATTCATGCAGATATTATATTTATTATGTGTGTATTACATATATTTTTTTTAATATTTACGAGTACTCGTATATATTTATGAAAGAAATTTTAATATTTAACAATAAATTTTAAACGTAAAATAAAATAAAAATATAATACATAATATTTATAAAGTTCAAAAAAAGTTAAATAACTCATTTAAATAATATTGAATGATTTTTTACAAATAAATAGAGATTTTGTAAAATCAATTGATAAAAAATAACACATTCAAAATTAATGTGTTAGTGTTTTAATATTTTTTTTAATTTAAATTAGAGTATAACAGTTACGAGTATCCACATGTACAGATATTATAATATTCGTATTCGCCCTGTTAACATACTCGTATCCGTTATCTACGGATATTCATTTTTTGTTGTAGATTTTATCGACAGATATCCACGAATATGAATTTTTTTGACATATAATACCAACACATAATATCAAACCATTATATAAATAATACATACCGCATTCAATTAAAATTGAACGGAGTGATGAGGATAAGTGAAATAGCGAAACGGATAATATCTTATCTTCTTTTTTTGGTTAAGAAGCAAGGCATTGTAGTTTCACTAAACTGATAATGAAGATGAATGTGAGACAATAAAAATGAGGACCACGTGAAAGGAGAAGGTATTTCTTTGTCCATAACGGTGAGGATCAACAATCAAAACAAAATTCGAAGATATGTACCAATTTGAATTTATTTTTTATTTTGATAGAAAGTTTTAGTTTTAATATAGAGTACAAAAGTAGGTTTAAGTACCATTTTCTTTAATGGACTGTGTATACTTAACTACCCGTCTCAAATCTTAACATCTCTATGGATTCATTTTATCATGCCTACTAAATTAAAAAAAAAATAGTATATAATTTTTTAAGGAACATAGCATATCGTTAATAATAAATTGGTAAAAAAACGCATGTTACATAATTAGTCACTGTTTACGCAACAACAAAATTAAATTTAGGATTTGGTTTTTGATTGGAAGTAACCAGAACGTGAGTTGACGTGAGAAGTGAGGTTTTGAATCTGAACTTCTTGTGCGAGAAAGATGGGAAATTGGTTGCAATTTGCTTCGAAGAGATTAATTACCCAAAATATAGGGTAGATAAAAGATGTGAACAGCACATAACTTTCAGAAGGGATGATGAGTTGTTAAAGAAACTAAACAAAAATAAAATGAGTGAAAAGGTTGGAATGTTGATGGGATTGACCAAAGACGTTGATGCTTATTGCGTTGTAGGTCACCCATTAGCAAAAGTGAGAGGCACATGATGCATCTATGAATGGGATTGTCTTTATTTGTCTCAGTATTGATTAGGTTCATGAATTCCCCTTTGTGTGCGTTGTTCAGTCCAGGTACCAACTGCGAAAATAAACAACAAAAGTTGCTCTGCTTTTTCCTTCAACTAAATACATCTATTTTTATAATCCTTCAATTATACAAAAAAGAGTTTTTTGCTTCTCACACTCAACATAATTCCAGAAAATTGATGGTGAAACAAACATGGTATTAGTTATATGTAACAAGGTAAGCCGCGTTCGTCACAAGTTACCAGAACAAATGGAAATGGTGCGCACGCATTCAGACGTAAGGTACAAAACATAATGTGTCGTGTTTTCATTGAAATTAACGAAACCCGAAATGTGGCATTGAGAATGCTACGTAACGAAAGTACCAATCCTTGTTGTTCTTATTTACAACTACCGGTACATGCGGTAGTAGTTAGTTGTTGACTCTTCCTGGTTAATTTCGTAAAAGGTGTAGATCGAAACATGGGGGAGCCAATAATGTTAAAAGTAAGTTTTTTCTTTTTGTTTTTTTTAATCAGCATGGTAATGCTAAGAATCTAGATCCGTGTAAATGGTAAAGAAATGAAAGAGAATATTAGAAAGGGAAATGGTAACAAAGTTTGTGTTTCACCAACTTTGACAAACAATATTTTTTATAAAAAAAATCCTAAAATTTTATTATTTTACTTTCATAAAAAAATAAAAAAAATACTCTATTAATAGCTTTATCAAAAAATTATTTGTCAAAAATTAATTTTTTATTAAAAATAGACCAAACAAGTCAACCAGGAAGGAAAAATAAAATGTCATATGAAAGAGAAAAGATGGTTGGTTTTACTTTAGCGTCATCACCATGTGCATGTGATGTGAGGATGTCCGTGTCTTCTCCTTGTCCCAGCCTACAACGCTATAATTCATTTTTGGTTTCTTCTAACCTAATTCACTGTTTTTTCGATTTTCTTTTTCACGAATAACTAACTACTTTAAAAAGTAAAAAAAGAATAAAGTAAAACTTATTTATGTATAATTTAATTAATAATTTTTTTTATTTGTACTAATTCTATGTAATAATTTTATTTTAGTTTGTGTAAAAATTTACTACTTTTTTTTCTTTTCCTAAATGTGACGTATTCAAATAAACTAAGAGGTCAAATTGATAATTAATTTGAGGTGGATATTTTTTCAATTTTCTTTTAGATTTATTGCTAAACTAATTCAATTAATTGAGTTTGGCAATCACACCCCTATTAAATGAAGAGAAAAATAGAAAGTTATAACAAATCATCTTAAAAGTAAAAATTATTAGATCAAACCTTCGTTATTGACTATTGAGACATAAATTAGTATTCAGAGCAACTATTTATGTTTAATGATATAGCACTCCAAACATTAGGATTTAACTGCAACAGAATGCACTTACCCCACCACATAATAATTGACACCTTTTTCAACAAAAACATAACTACACAAAGATAAAACCTATGAAGTTAAATAACATAAAATTGTAGAATTATACACAGTATATTTTTCCAAAATAATATAAGATAAAAAATTTCTCTCCTTGAAAATGCTAAACGTTAATATATTATCTAACTAAGGAAATCGAAAATAAATATATATTAAAAAATATTAGTTACTTATTATGATCTTAATGCGCAAATATGTATAAATATTATCGTTTTCATGAGACAAAGAAGCTTTTAGATTTTGAATAAATAACTGTCATATTAAACTCTCAAGAATTTTTAATATATATTTTTATTTTCAGTGCTAATGTGATAGTATTCCAAATGTTCAATAGAATCAAATACTGTTTTAGCTGGCGGTCTATCATGTTATGGGTTCAGCCCAAAACCTAAAGGAGTAAAGGATATCTTTTTAGGCATCCCCTTTTTTTCTTCCTGCACCACTGGAAAACTTTGAATTCCCAAACTATCCCCCATTAAAATATAATAAAAATTCTTGCACCTTTTTTTTTCTAATTTCTTCGTAATGGATATTCTGAATTTGGATCTGAAAATATTTTTCAGAAAATCCAATCCAAAATATTATATATATATATATTTGAAAGATATTTTTGAAACACTTATATAAGAATATAAAAATATTTTCTAAAATGAATATCTCTTTTTGAATTCAAAAATATCTTTCAAAACATTTATTTCGAAAAATACTTTTATATTTTAGAATAGGTATTTTGGAAAGTATTTGCAAATTCAAAAATACCTTCTAAAATATTTATTTCGAAATATTTATAAAAAAATCTTGTCAAAATGGTATTTTCGAAAAGTATATGTTATATATGTGTCTTTAGAATGTAAAAGCTTTCATTAATTTAGATATCAATTTTATAAATTAAAAATTTAATATTTGAGTATATAATGTATTATAATGTTAGAAAGTTTAGTTTTTAAGGAAATTATTTTTGACAATCTATATTTTTTTATATATCCATTTAACAACTTTAAATAGTAATAAAATATTATATTAAGCTATTTAGTTAAAATATAAAATAAATTATAGAATAAAAAAAGGAAAAATGATGTGAAATGGTAGAATAAAATTTGAAAAATGTGAAGATATCACTTTCCAAACGAAAACTATGAGGAGCAGGATCACCAAAAGTCCAACACTACCAACCCGAGGTATAAAAAACCAAAAACATGATAGATTAGAGTAGAAAAATTATATTATAAAAATTAAATTTTAACAATTTTCTTTTAGATCTGAATTGTCATATTTTTTAAGTGACTTTCTATTTTTTTTATTTTTTTCATTTTTCTATATTTTAAAATTACTCAAAGTATCATTATCAATTAGAGTAACAGTATTGTCGACAAGGTCAGCCACCATCTCCATCAACGATCATAATTTCCTACACTAAATACAACTCTGTTGACGGAAACACTGATTAAATCCAATGATGGACTATCATAACGACAAAAACCTACAAAGCATATCAGAGTTTATTTTCTTTGCCCTGCTTAATTTCCACACACAAGTGTCGTCCTTATTACACTGTCATAAAAGAAAAACTAGGGAACAGATATAGACTTCGCATGGCGTACAAAAGTCATTTATTTTGAGATGTCTTATTACCCATGCAAAAATTATTAATAAATAATTTTATTTTATTTTTCTCAAACTGTACAATTTAGATTTGGTGAAACAAACAATATTACGTCATATAAATCTTGTCATTTTGTGGGCATGCCCATACGATCGATGAAAGTGACACCAAACATGTTGATTTGTTACGACCCATTTAATCTATACAAGGGAGAAAATGAAGTAGTTTGTTAGCATATACATCACATAGCAATTCCGTTTTCGATGCTATCAGTTTTGTCAACTTGAAATTTCGATACTGCATAACTGATTAAGGTATGTATTCGATGAATAATGTCGTCCTTGTTTGTTCTATACTAAGTAAATTCGTTCGTTTATTTTTAGAAAGTTTTACTTTATTTGCAAATGAATGTACTAGAAATAATACAAAAAAAGTATCTTGAAATAACTAATCCAAAGACTCCTGAGCTAGTGTTAAGTCGTTTTTAACAATGTTCCTACATCTAATCCTATATAACTTTGTACTAACTAACATTTGAGCACTAAACATTTTTATATGGACTCTGATATCTTAATTTCTGTTGTGAATGTTGACTTTTGGTATAACTTAATGTGAAGCCGTCAAATCAATTAATATATTTTTTAAGAAAGGTTTAAACTATTGATCAATCTTCACCTCGTTTTAGACTTATTAATTAAGATATGAAATTTTATTGTAACGCATCAGATTTTTAGCTGGCATTTATTTTGTTTCTCTTCTGGCGTTCTCATCCTGTCTTTGCATCATCTCCGTCAACACGATGAGGTATTCTAAAGCTGGAACCTCCCTTTCAATCCCAATATATTGTAGAATTTAAAGAGATTTCTTAAATCAGAACATTACAATAAAAGTTGTTTTTACGTGAGTTTTGAGTTGTCTTAAATCAAGATATATAATCTTTAATGTTTTTCTATCATTCAATTGATTAATCTCCTCATTACTAATCAGGACAAATAATTATCAATTAAGTGGGCCTTAAATAATTCGGCCAATATTTATAAGTCCACTTCATTTTTCATAAAGAATTATGGCGAAAACCTAACTAAAACTTCACCATCTTTCTCTAATTCCACTGATATTTTTCCGTAGTTTTTCAAAGGCATTACGTTTTCTGTTTGGGTACGCGTAAATCTGAGAGGTAGATTTATATTACGTCGCAAGCAGGCAACTTTAAAAAAAGCGTAACTAGGGTATTTGAATTGTAAATGTCAGAATTGTTTAAAAGGGATTTTGTTAGCGGAAGAAAAAATTGTCACGTCTATATTTAATTTTTCTTTTTTGAATGATTAATGTAGTAGATTTTTAACGAAAAAAAGTATTGGAAGAGCGACAGAAAATAGAAATTTATTTATTAACATATAACATAAGTGTGAATAAAGAATAAACCAAAAATCCCCTCGGCCGAACGGAGGTAGAGGATACAGATACATACAATGAAGTATACATGCAGTATAATAATAATAGTATCTCTGAACTCAAGTACAAGAGGTACGACTGTGTCCAAAACTAACAAATAAAAAAATATATGAAAAAGCCACAAATGACGTAAAAACAGGTCGGGTCGGGTCGGGTGGGTGTAAGAACCCGAATCGATCAGCGATCCCAGTCGCACTTGGTGGTTTGAAAGGCGGTGGCGGTTCCCTTGAAAGGCACGCGCAAGTCGCAGCTAACTTTGGGCTTGAGTGTCTTGGTCTTGAAAGCGCCCAACTTGAACCTCACCCTCAGGTACATCTTCACATCGATCTCATACAACCCGGTGGAGTTCTCCTTGCTCAATTCGGCGCTCTGGTCAGCGTCCAAAGCCATCACTTGGTTCCCCTTGAAGACGGGGTTCAGCACGTTCGTGGTCTTGTGCCCCTGGTAGAAGGGATTGGGGTACTGGGAGTTGAACCTGGCGTCGTGGAACAATGCACGCGCCTCGATGAAGTCGTAGTAGATACCCAGCCTCTTGTTAGGGTTGCGCACTGTGATGTTCAGGGCAAGATCGTAGTGGAGGGTGTTGTTGGAGTAGTTGAACTCCGTGAGGGTGGCGTCAGTGACGTGGAATTTCACCATGTTGGGACGGACTATGAGCCAGAAGATGAACACGGCGATGGCCACGATGATGATCAGCGTGAAAATCACCTTGAAGATGAGGCTGAAGATGCAGCTGAAGAGGCAGCCGCAGCAGCAGCCAAGCCCGCCGCCGCGCCCTGGGCGGTTGTAGGACTTCTGCGGCGGAATAGCGGGGCCGTAGTAGGCTCCGTTCAACTGCGACATGGTCGAATGTTATGAGCGAGGGACGAAAACAATAACGGTGGGAAAAGAATATGAATAAGCAAAGGATGAAGAGATGGAGTGGAAGATTAGTAGCTCCTGGTGTGTGGATTTATAACTAACTGTGAGTGGTGTGGGGTTGGGGAATTTGAAAAGCGCGTGATCCTCTACAAAGCTTAACCGGCCACCAAACTATGTGCAATCGGAGTTAATTGTTAATTTATTGTATTACTTTTTTTAATGTTAGTTTTTTCATCATTTGATTCATATTATTTATTGTATATTTATCTTCTCTTTCTTTGAATTTTTGTCCCTATAAGGAAATTATAATAGCGCAGTTTTTTTTACGAAAATATTTAAATAAATGGTGGTGGAGGTGAGAACTCGGGGTGAAGCGTAATAGCGGTGGTTCGTTTCAACGCGGTTGCTTTTCCAAGGTATGAACTTGTGCGAGCATGGCGTGTGCGTTTGAAACTGAAATTCGCGTTTTCACTGTTCCATTCGTCGAAACTTCCGAGTTCCTGCTTCCAAAGTCATTGACTCTTTCATGGATTCCTTTTCATGTTCTCCAAACTCTACCTCTGCCTTGTTTTTATTAATAATAAATATTAGTCACGGTTTTCTTGTATCATGATAATTGTCCTTTCAAATTTTTCATTTTTTGGATTTTCAAAATTACTAGATATATTTACTTTTAATTTAATAAAATATTTATAGTAATTACTAATATACATTTCGTAGACACTTAATATACAATTCATATTCTTTCTAAAGCATTTTCTTAAAATATTTAAAAGAAGTTAAAGCGTCTAACTTCTCCACTAGAAAATATGTCCCATTTTTTCTACTATAATCATCGATGAATAGCACAATATTCCTCGTGTAGCACACTTTATAGATTAGTTCAACATACTCTAAATTCATTTTGAACATGACATATTTTTTGCCACAATTTATGTTAACAGACCAACTAGGAAAATTAACTTTGTATCAATAGTTTCTATATACTTTGCAATATACTAGTATATATATTTCATGTCAGTCTTTGTCATATATGCGGAAATTTAATTTTCAGTTGCACCAATCGTTTTGTAGTAAATAATATATATAACGCGCATAAGTTTTATATTGAGAGATAGTCTCCGTCTCCCTCGCCTTTTCGATTTCTTTTATCAAACACCAATACCAATATTTTATATGTAAGCATTTAGCTTTTAAATTTTTAGGGGTTATTTAATTAAATATTAAAAATTCCAATAATTAAACATGAGTTCTAAACTAAAGTCATGATACTTTTCTTTTTCTAATTTGTGATCAATGGATAATCTATCTTTGTGTTAAATATACTACAACAAAAACGACTTTAGACAACGACATAAAATTATGATATAAATTATAAAAACCGTGGTCTAAAGATTAGACCACAATTTTTTAGGCGTGGTATAGGTGAGTGTAGTTATAGGTAATAGACAACGGTTTTTAGTATGACAATATTTTTAAAACCGTTGTTTAAAATTCTTACAATAGACAACAATTTTACATGTTGATTTTATACCTTACCTATGTTTTTAGACCACATTTTTACTAGTTTTGCCCATATAGATTAAAGCAACAATTATATAATCATGAACTTTCATGATATTTATACATCATTTATAAAAATGTTATTTATTATATGTTTAGGCTACATTTATTTAGTCATTGTCTATTTTAGTGTGGTCTAAACTATAAATTGTTGTAGTAATTAGATTGGTTATTATTAATAAAACCAAACGCATGTCACACCTTCTCCATTATTTTTATCTGGATAATGTTATCTATCGAAAAACAGAAGAAAAAGTATCCATTTGAATATGATTTGTTGATAAGTTATGTTCTTATATATTGGTGTGATTTTCAAGTACCATCTGTATCGTGAATTTTATTATTATTTAAAATTGTAATTCTTTGAATTGAGGATTCTAACTATTGTTCCCCTCTTAAGTAGAAGAGTGTTTTCTTTTTGTTAGAGCTATTTGGAAGAGTTTTTTCTTCTTTTTTTTAAAATATTTTTAGTCTATTTTTTTTAATCTATAAATGTTTGTGGTTCTTAAAGCTATCCAATAAAGTTATATAAATTAGTCACTTAAAGGTTTTTGAAGTTGTTTGAGTAATCACTTTCTCACACGAAAAGTCTATTAATCTCCTACGAAAAAAGTATCACGGTACATCGAAATATACCTTCTTTATAACTTGTTAAGTTAGGTATGCAACTTTTTTCTCAGGAGCAAATGATAAAATGGAAAGTTGGTGTTAAATAATTAATTATTGATGTTGGTTTCAGCAAAAACAACTGTTTCAAATAAAAAGAAATTTCAGAATATCAGCCATTCTTCAGCAGCCTACTGGTTATAATTTTCATCTGTGTCATTTTATTGTTGACAAATATTTTCTTTCTATTTTATTTTGTTTTGTTATTGCGAGATATTTTTAGTGATGAATCTAAAACTCTGAATCAGAGAAGATAATTAAAAAATATTTTGGATTTCAATCTAACAATTTTTTAAAATAAAAATAAAGAAAAATTAGAGAAAGAAATATATAAAATTAAGAGGACAAAATATATATTTTTCAGATATTTAGTAATAATTTTAATAAAATCAGTCAATAAATATTCTGTTAAAATTGATGATAGGTGGGATACTGTTATTAACACTTTATATTGTATGCACATATACAACAAATAATTAACATCACTGCTTAATTTTTCATTAACAATTAAAATTGTTGGACTTTTTATCTCTTTGAAGGATTTAAATCCAACATTAAAATGGTCACCAGAATTATAATCTCGTCATATTTGCCCAAATTGCAATAACCTCTAGCCCATTCTAATTTCCTTAATTATGATATGTGGATTTTCTAAAGTATAATACTAACACGATATTTGTATACATATGAAAGCACTAACACGATATTAGTATAAATATGTAAGCTAATGGTACGTTTACATGAGAGAAAAGAAAAATAATTAAAATTTTATGCTAATTTTCTATTAAAAGAAAGTTGAAAACAGACCAAATGAATCCCTATAAACAAAAATTAAAATTTTTACTAACTTCTTCAACTCAAATTTAAAACTTTTCCTTCCTTGTTTTTTCTGTCCGCACATATCACATCACATAACCGAAGCAGAGAGAAATTTTCACTCTTTTCAGGATTTCCTTGAATGACTCCAAGATATTTCTTAAGCTTGCTAAGTTGTTCTAGAATGTTATGAAAATGTGGGCATAGACTTTAAATACACAAGACAATTCTACAGGACAAATAAATAAAATAAATATTATTTCAAGAAAACGTATACATTACAGGAAATAGTCAAAGAATGGACAAAATAATGACAAAAGCCACAGAAATGATAATTAAAATAGAAAATAATGGTAAAGAAAGAAAAACCGAAAATCAATGGAAATAGAACATGTAATCTAGTAATCGACGTCGCACTTGGTGGTCTGAAACGAAGTTCCAGAGCCATTGTTAGCGAAGGGAACCTTGATGTGACATTTGACCTTGGGTTTCAAAGTTCTGGATTTGACATCCCCGAGTCTGTATCGAACCCTGAAGTTGAGCCTCACATAGATGTCGTAAACGCCATCACTTTTGTCCTGGTTCAACTGAGACACTTGTTCATTGTCTAGTATGACCACCTTCTCACCTGAGAAAACAGCGCTCATGAGGCTGCTGCTCTTCGTGTACTGCCGGAACGAGTTCATGTGCGTTATGACATCGTAATTGGAGAATCTGGCATCCTCGTAGAATGCTAATGCCTCCACTTTGTCGTAGTAGATGTTGAGTTTTTTGTTGGGGTTGCGTGCGGTGAAGTTGAGGACCATGTTGTAGTTGAGTGTGCTGTTGTCGGCGTTGTAGTCGAATTGGGTTAGGTCGGCTTCCGTGACATGGAACCTGAAGGAGCGGGGTTGAACAACCAGCCAGAATATGAGGATTGCGAGGCCAATGAGAACGATGAGTACAACCAGAATCTTCCACAAGATTCCGAAGAGGCAGCAACAGCAGCCTCTTTCGCGATGAGGGCGGTAGCGTGGTGGTTCCGCCGGGGGAATGGCGGGACCGTAATAAGCACCATTCAAGTGGGGTTGCTTATCGGCCATGCTTGGTGAATATAGATTGATAAATGAATGAACAGAAAAATGTAACAGGGGTTTGGTATGGAGAAGGTGGTGAATTGTGAGATAGAGAGAAGGGAGAGGTGTGTTATATAGAAAGGAAAGGCATTGAAGATTCTACGGGAAGAACGCGGTTGTGAGTATTTGTCCGTGTTGGTTATTTCTGCATTTGGCTTTTCAATTTCTTTTAACGAAAGGAGTCGAAAAACAGCGTATTGTATTGACCGGTAGTTTGATTTAGATTGGCCGCGACAACCACGAAGAACATTCTCAGCAAGAAATAACTTTTGTAATTGTTGTCCCTGTTAGTTATTGGTTGTAGGGATCATTGTAGTTATCCCAAACCATCACGCTTGATATTGTCACTGTGATTGCGTAATAATTTGATGTGATGTGATGTAACAACATAACTAAATAATAATTTGAGAAGGGATAAGTGGGATAAAAGTTCCTTCACTTTCAATAATGTGTGAGCAACATCAATAAGAATTTATAAGGAAAATTTTAAGGAGAAAGGACATAAAGATTTGTAACCTAAACAATTATCTAATTACTAGTTGTCCAAATTAAAGAAATAAATTCACTATAATAATAAGTGGGTATGAATTTCCTTCAAGTGTACAAACATTATATATATAATCAAGTCACGAAAGCTCAAAAATGAAAAAGAAGATTAAAAACAAGAAATTAAAATCTATCCTATATGAATACACATTTCTTCCTCAAAACATTTCAACACGAGTTAAAAATCGAAAACAAATAACTTATGAACCTATTTGCAAACATCCCATTTCATTTCACTTTTGTCTCACATTTCTCTTCCACATCATGATGATCTAAGATGAATTTTACTTCGTTGAAACTTAAATGTATCTTGATTTCTTGTTTTGGATGTGATTTTCTAACGTTTTGAACCAAATGGTTTCTGAGTTTTTGGTTTCTCAAGGCTCCAAGACTCCCTTTTAAGCAGCGGCAACGACGACAAAGGCCACCTCCAACGGCAGCGATGATCAACTAAGGTGAGTTGGGTTTTATTGATCTCAAATGTATGTTACCTTGTGGATGTTTTGACCGAATAGTATTATGTAACTGTGAGTTTTCAAGACTCCAAAGGGACAGCACAACGTCTGCTTTAGGCCACTTTTCCGGCGGCAGTGAGGAGACTCTAAAACTACCTCCAATTTCGTTCAAAGCCTGACATTTGTGTCTTGATTGCATGATTATTGAGTTTCTCATTATTAATTTTTTATGTTACACAAATTTTTTAGCAATTTGAGGATTTTTTTTAAAACAAATTTTCTTTCAACAAATTTTTTTAGTAATTTTTTTTGTCATTTAACCTTTTTTTTAGATTTTTAGAATAATTAATATCAAAGTTTGATTTATTAGATTTTCATTATTACTAGGTACATTGTTACTTTATATATTATAATGTTGGTTTAAATACTATTTTATACCTGTTTTTGATTCACTTAGTTCAATTTTATTTTTTTTCTTTTGCGAGTTTAATTTGGTCCTAATTTTCTAAATTGTGTTGAAAATTTGGTCCTATAACCACCACCACCACGTTAAAACCACAATCATCCTGCAACCATCAACACAACCACACTAGTGAATGATCCAGGATACAACCATTGCATCTTGTCCAAACTTTGTGTACAGGATCGTTCTTGTCAGGCTCAGCAGCAGAGCCATTTTATTCTTTGCGCTCATGGCGATAAACATGGACCTATTCCAGGAATGATAATTGGTTGAATCTAGCACAGGAGACACAAGAGAACCAGCTGGGCTCTCTCCACGGTGCAAACACAGATAACTTTCACTGGTCAATGGTGATCTTTTAGACTTTTCTTCTTTAGTCCTGATGAATGAAAGAAGAATAAACGGATACATGAAGATGAAAAGGATAAAAGAATAACAGAGTAAGAAAACTAGGCGCAACAGAGGTCTTCAATCGAAGAGCTCTGATACCATATCAGAGATTATGGTTCCTCATGATTGAGGGCTTGTTGGAGCAGATAGTAGTGCAGCGTAAAGAAACAGATTGCATAAGAGAAAAGGGTGAACGAGAGTGATGAAAAGAAAAACTATTATTACTGAAGAATGGAATATTCTACATACAACAAGGGATAACACACCCTTATACAAGGAAAACAAAACTAGAAAAGTGGGTAACAGAAAATAAAAAAAGACGCTCAGCGTAGGGAGAGAAGCGATAGAATGAGATGAAAATTGAGAAGATCGAAGGGTTCTAAGACGAGGCCAGAGAACCGTTAGTAGAACCAGAATCTTCAACAAGATTCCGAAGGGGCAGCAACAACAGCTTCTTCCGCGTTGAGGGCGGTGGCGCGGTGGTTCCGCCGGGGGGGGAATGGCGGGACCGTAATAAGCACCATTCAAGAGGGGAAACTTGAAAATAATAGAAGGACTTCCTAAAATAATTAATTCTAGATGAGTGCAAGAAAAATCCTGGGAAAGATTCTGAAAATGTAGCGACAATAGCTCCTGCTGCAGTAACGGTAGCGTGGTTTGCCTGGCGGAGGAATGGCGTCATCGTTATGGGCGTGGTTGAAGCGGCGTTGTTCATCGGCCATGGTTGCAGAAGATGAATATAATCGGTGATGGGAATTGATGGAGAGAATTCGATGGGAATATATATATTACACAAGGTAGAAAGTGAAGGCTTTCAAGAATTGAAGATTCTAATTTCAGTTTGAATGGAACAACGCGCTTGTACTCCATTTCTACCCTACCCACCCATACGACCACCAATACCATTCTATATAGACAGAGAGAATGAATACAACATATTGAAGATTACAACTTATAAATATTGCACGATTGATTTAAAAATAAAGTGAATGAAATATATTTAAAGATTAATGTTAAGCTAATTGAAAGAGTATTTTTTTTGACATATTTTTTATTATTTAAGTTAATTTTCTTTATACTTTAAAAAATAAATTTATTCTTTTATTCTTCGTTAATATATCTATTTAAAAAATAATACTAAAAAATAATTTATCATAATTTAATAAAAAATTGAAAAACGTATAATACAAATATTAAAAAAAAATTATGATAATCAAACTATCGACTATAAAAAAAAACTGTACAATATTTTTCTATTCTATGTTCATAAAATAAAATAAAAGATTAATATACAAGTGGCTTATGAGATAAATTATTAAACTAAGATTTTACCATCAAGTTAAACGGGAAAGAATTTCTTTTTTTATTTCTTCACAAATAGAAGAGAATAGATGAGAAATAAGAACAAAAATAATATATTCTTTTCACTTTAAAAACAAAAGAAACCAGAAAAAAAATGGGAGATGAGAACAAGGTGTGAGAAGCTCAAAAAACTACGAAGAAAAAATAAAAAATATCTTAATAAATATTTTTATTTTTTATTAAATTTAATTTTGTATTTTATTACTTATTCATTAAATGGCGTGTTTTATAAGAGAAATAAAAAATAATTAATTCAATTATCATTAATTTCTAATATATTATCTATAACATAAAAAAATATAAAATTTTGGGGGGTCATGGTCACATCCGTCTCCACAATGCTTTACCAATACATCAACAACATAAGATTCAAGGAATGAATTTTATCAAAATTTTTGAACAAGAATTCTAACTCTAAAAGAGAATAAAGCAAAAGAGAGGTAATATAAGTTACAAAAAGACAATAAAAAAATATAATCAAAATTGATTAAAAAATAATAAAGATACCATATCACTCTTTGAAACAAAATTATATATTACAAAAAAAAAATTAACTCATTAAATATAACTTATAATACCAATAAAAATTAACAAACATTAATAATAATTTTATTAAATTTTATCTCAAGCATTAATTTATAATTAATTTAGTAAAAATATATTAGTACTGAAACAAAAGATTTTATAATTAATTTAAAGTTAAATTATTACATAGATCTCCATTTTTGTAACAAATTTTAAGTAAGTTTCCTATTTTTATTTATTAACAGTGTCGCATGTCCTTATAAAATGAAAAAAGTCTTAATATTATCATTATTTATTATTTTATCTTAATTTCGTTCTAATTTATATATATATATATATAGATAGATAGAGACACGTAGACCTGGGTATAGAAGTGAAAGGCAATTCTAGAGAGGTATCTACGTAAATATAATTTGAAGAAAAGGTACATTATTAAAATATAAAAAAATGGTAAAGAAAGAAAAATCGAAAATCAATGGAAGAAATGAAACATGTAGTCTAGTAATCGACGTCGCACTTGGTGGTCTGAAACAAAGTTTCAGAGCCATTGTTGGCTAAGGGAAGCTTGATGTGACATTTAACCTTGGGTTTGAAGTCACCAGATATGAGATCCCCGAGTCTGTATCGAATCCTGAAGTTGAGCCTCACATAGAAGTCGTAAGCGCCATCACTCTTGTCTTGGTTCAACTCAGACACTTGTCCATTGTCTAGTATCACCACCTTCTCGCCTGAGAAAACAGCGCTCATGGGGCTGCTGCTCTTCGTGTACTGCCGGAACGAGTTCATGTGCGTTATGACATCGTAATTGGAGAATCTGGCATCCTCGTAGAATGCTAATGCCTCCACTTTGTCGTAGTAGATGTTGAGTTTTTTGTTGGGGTTGCGTGCGGTGAAGTTGAGGACCATGCTGTACTGGAGGGTGCTGTTGTCGGCGTTGTAGTCGAATTGGGTTAGGTCAGCTTCCGTGACATGGAACTTGAAGGAGCGGGGTTGAACAACCAGCCAGAATATGAGGATTGCGAGGCCAACCAGGACGATGAGTGTAACCAGAATCTTCCACAAGATTCCGAAGAGACAGCAACAACAGGTTCTTCCATGGTGATGGCGGTAGCGTGGTTGCGCCGGCGGAGGAATGGCTGGACCGTAATAGGCGCCGTTCAGGTGGGGTTGCTTATCGGCCATGCTTGGTGTACGCAGAATGATAAATGAAGGAAAGAAGAAAAAATGTGTAGGTTGATGTAACTAGAAGTTATAATGGGTGAAGAGAATTTGTTGTGAGAAGGAAATGGTGCGTGTAGGTATATATATAGATAAGATAGGGAAGAGATTTGAAGTTTGTATGGGTATAACGCGGTTGCGACGAAGTATACGTATTTTGTTTTCAAAAGGAAAGGAATCGATCAACACGGAATTTTATTGACCGGTGCAAAGTTTGATAGTGATGATTGAATGACCCCAAAAGGAAAGAGGGAGGAACATTCTGTCTGCACAAGAAAGATGAGCATGGAGCAAATGAAGTAACACGTTACAACTTTATATTGATTCCAAATAATTTCCCCTAAAGGTTATAGTTCATTTTTTTTCACGCGCTATATTTTTTATCAGGTGTACGATAACTCCGAACCATCTTCGACTCTAATATTATACATGAGTTTATATATTTCATATAGAAATTAGTCACTAAAAACTTGTGATTAAAAAACAAGCACACATTATAATATAATATAATATATATATATATATATATATATATATGAAATTGTAATATAAAATTTATCATTAACAATAATATATTAAAAAAAATCAAAAGTTGATTTTAGTCAAAATATTCCTACACGTTATTTTAATTATTTAAAATCTTTAATAATTTAATAATTAATAAAAACTAAAGTTTGTTGCAATATCATTTCAATATAGATGATCATAATGTTTGCTAAAAATTCAGTCTTCGTCTCATGTAAGAAAAGATAAAATTATGAATACTCAAAATTAAGTCTTAAAACCAAGACTCGATTTAAGAAAATTAACAACTTCTAAATGATTAATTTTTTTTACCTTAAAATCTATTCTTAATATTGCTCTCCTCTTATCCAACTTCAAAGTCTAAAATAATTTTATTTACACAAAAAGAATTTAATAAATAATTAGAGCATGATTTTATAATATCTAACAAATATAGTAAAACATATTGCTTCGAAAAAAAAAGTAAAAAATAAATTTACTTAAAAGAAAAAATTATTTAATCCAAAATGTTTCTTAACTCCTCAATCTTGTAGTGTGTAATTTGCTTTTAAAAATAATAAGAGATTGATGATGAGAATTGAGATATAAAGGAGAGGAAAGTAAAAGATGGAGGTACAGAATAGGGAAATCAAATAAAGAAATTACAGTAAAAAATTTTCATTTATATTTTACTCACTTATATTCTCAACGATCTCATGACATAATAAAGTTTTCCATTTTTTTTTCAGTATTTACATCATAGATTTTTTCTATCTAATATAAATTTTTTACTCACTTATATTCTTAACGATCTCATAACATAATAATGTTTTCCATTTTTCTTTTTAGTATTTACATCTATAGACTTATTTATACGTACACGAATACTAGTTTATATTCATGAATTTTGACGGCGATTTCCATTAACTTGTACTCAAATAAATAAATTGTAAAAGATAATAAACTTTTCTAAAGAATTTTAAATATTTGATTATAAATGGACGTGAAATTTATAAAAGTAATGAAATTTTAAAAATTTACAAAATTAGTTTTTTATTGTTAAAATTTATATAATTTTAAATTGTAGAAAAGTAAGAATTTTTTTTTATATATTTTTTTCTTCCGTTCGATCTAGATTGACATATGTTAACTTAAATTTAGTTGAATTCAAGTCGCTATATGCTCAACACTGTTTTTTAACTCATCATTAAAATTTGTCGTTCAAATTAAAAAAGTTTAATTTTTTTTTTAATTTAAACTTGCGTGATTTCAATTGACATTAATTTAGGTGGATTTTTTTTTTCAACACCAACAATGTCTTATTATTATACTGTTTATAAACAATGAAATAATGTTAATAATGCCACGAATTAAAATAATATTAACGAAAAAATATGATAACAATACAGTGTTAAAAATAATTATTGAGAAAACAGAATTCCACTAATTTTTTTAACTAACTAATTAATTTCGTTCCATTTTTTTATGTTTCTCTTTAATACATTTATTTTACTTTTCCTTTTTACTTATTTCCTTTCTCTTCTATTTTTTATCACTCCACCAAACATAAATATATAAAGATATTTTCAAAGTTATTAAGGGGATGTCCATTAAAGAGAGTCAAGTTTGAGATAGTTTATTATATTCGATTTCTCACGGTCTCTTGCGTGTACTAATTTTTCATATATGACATTAATTGTTGGGGTTCCTTAAATGAACATACACTTAAAGAAATGGTATAGAACCTAAGAGATACCACATTCAACCCAAAAAAGATAATAAGTATATGAAATTTTTACCTCACTAAACTATTAGCAATTTGGCATAAACTTCACTATATATGATACTATTAACTCCACACTTAAAATTTTTGATGTATTGACTAGATATTGATTATATAGATTTGTCAAAATCCACATGCACAACTCAATCAATCAAGCCTCGCTGGAAAAAAAAATACAAAAGAGTTAAATCAAAAGTAAAAATAAGTGTTTATAATTAGCCAATACATCAAAACGATAATATTTTTTCTCAAATATGAAAAATAATAAAACCTAAAATAGAATAAGTCTGCAAAACTAATTTTTCACCACAAAATTCAAATTAACGATTCCAATAGACAAAACAAACAATGTCACAAATTCATCGTCAAACTTTAATTTAACTCCTCTCCATTTAGGTTAACTCAAACAAAATTAGTTTGAATTTTTTAAACAAATAGTTGGGAGGCCAACCCAAAATGTTTTTATACTTTTCTTCTCTTCTTTTTTTTCTATTAAAAGTTATATGATAATCCATAATCACATAATAACCTATTTATTATTTTAGCTATCACTTGAGTTTGTGAGTGCAAATAAGTAATATTTAATTTTAGGGTGCATGCGTGTTTTTTTATATATATTTTGATCAAGTATTTGATCTTAATTGACTGTATTAACATTTTATTACATAATCCAATGCCACAGATGAACTTTTAAATGTTAGTGTGGATAAACAAAAATAAATAGAGATAAATAAATCGTTCAGTGCTAATTAACATTTACATAGTAGAAAATGCTTTTTTGTTTTCTACTTAAAATTCCGTTTCACGATTTTTTTTTTTTAAGAAAAATTCCTAAAGGAAAATTTACCATAACATCAATATATTTTCAAATCCCATGTTAACTTTTTATCTTTATATATGAATTGTCTTCTGGGCTAGGTAGGAACAAGGGAATCTTTCAATCAACGAATTGGGCCAATAAGATCCATACAAGGCGTAAACAACAGCATCAGGGTGGTGAGGACCAAATTAAAGTGCAACAAGCTCCGGGAGGAAATTGGGGCTTTTTTTCTGCACTCCCATTTTTTCTTCCTGCACTCCAATAAGTAAAGACTATGTTTTACTCTTATACATTTGTAATAAGACAAGTTCGTGGAATATCTTTTCGGATCCGTTAACACATTCCGGATTCACAATCTGGAAATTACTGAAAAACCTAAATGAACCTACACGCACCCCTTAGAAGGAAGAAGCTGAAGTGAAGACTTGTCCAAATTTATTGTAAATAAGTGTAAAACGGACATTTCGTTTTCTAGCGGGGTGCAGGAAGAAAAAATGGAGGTGCAGGAAGAAAATCCCCTTTTGAACTGGGTCATCAAGTTGATCAAGTGGCCCATTTTGAACTGCTTTATTCTTTCAATTCATTTCATGGGTCTTTCTTCCTACACCTCCAAGCATTTCTTCTGCACCTCCAAAAAATCTTAAAATTCCCAAAATACCCTTTGACCATTTAAAGAAACGCACGGACATCACACCCCCAAAAATACTTCCGGATGTCGACTTCCGGAAGTCAAAATATATGACTTCCGGAAGTCAAAAATCATCACCGGAAGTCGACTTCCGGAAGTCAAAAACCATCACCGGAAGTCGACTTCCGGAAATCAAAAATCATCACCAGAAGTCGACTTCCGGAAGTCAAAAAAAATTACGGAAGTCGACTTCTGTATATAAAAAAAAATATATTTTATTTTATTTAATTTTTTAAAATACGTATACAAAATTATAAAACATTTAAATTTAAAAAAAATTACTTTAAAAAATAAAAAAATAATAAATAATAAAATTACTAAATAAAAAATTAAAAAACAAAATTGAAAAATAATTTAAATTCAAATAATAAAACTTTAAATAATTTAAAAATGAAAAAATATATATATATATATATAAAACGGAAGTCGGACTTCCGTATATATATACAAACGGAATCGACTTCCGGTATTAAAAATTATAAAACATATATATTTTATAAAGTTTTATTATTATAATTTAAATTATTTTTGAATTTTATTTTTACTTTTACTTATTTTATTGATATTCTTATAAATATTTTATTTATATATTTTATGTATATTATTTTATATTTTATTTGAATTTTTTAATTCTGCTTAAAATTTAAATATTTAATTTTAATCAAATTTTTAAAATTTTTTCAGTTATACACTTTTTATATTTTTAAATTTAAATTTACTTTTATATAATTTATTAAAAATTTAATAAAAATAAAAAAGAATTAAAAAAATTATATTTAAAATAACATATATTAATAATCAAATTTAAAATAAATTATATATCATTTTAAAGAATATTTCTATTTATTTTTATTTTAAATTTAATTATTTATATATTATTTATTTATATTATTTCAAAATTTCTAGAAAATTTAAAAAAAATTAAAAATAAATTAAAAATAAAAATATATATATATATATATACGGAAGTCGGACTTCCGTATATATATATAAACGGAAGTCAAAATCCGTTTATATATATATATACCGGAAGTCGACTTCCGTGTATATATATATATATATTTTTTTTTTTCATTTTTTTTAATTTTAAAGTTTTCTTATTTTAAACATTTTAAAACTTTTTCAATTATATATCTTTTTATATTTTTAAATTTTAATTTGTTTATATATAATTTTTAAAAAATTTAATAAAAATAAAAAAGAATTAAAAAAATTATATTTAAAATAACATATATTAATAATCAAATTTAAAATAAATTATATATTAAAATAAAAATAAATAGAAATATTCTTTAAAATGATATATAATTTATTTTAAATTTGATTATTAATATATGTTATTTCAAATATAATTTTTTTAATTCTTTTTTATTTTTATTAAATTTTTAATAAATTATATAAAAATAAATTTAAATTTAAAAATATAAAAAGTGTATAACTGAAAAAATTTTAAAAATTTGATTAAAATTAAATATTTAAATTTTAAGCAGAATTAAAAAATTCAAATAAAATATAAAATAATATACAAAAAATATATAAATAAAATATTTATAAGAATATCAATAAAATAAGTAAAAGTAAAAATAAAATTCAAAAATAATTTAAATTATAATAATAAAACTTTATAAAATATATATGTTTTATAATTTTTAATA
>Ga0214543_1000908_pt1 | contig 54363 bp, 23 predicted proteins | sample CNSS2metaG_FD_160094 | JGI IMG/M metagenome (GOLD analysis project Ga0214543, IMG submission 160094) | Root nodule microbial communities from cowpea collected in UCLA plant growth center, Los Angeles, California, USA - CNSS2 | ecosystem: Host-associated > Plants > Roots > Nodule | place: USA... | reverse complement strand
TATATATATATATATATATATATCATCCAAGCATGTTATGACTTCTCAAACAATACACTAGACTCTGACTCGACTCATCCGGATACATATAGTCTAGTCAGATTCAGCGGATACTTGCACTTGTGGTGGATTACCCTGCTCACCCCCGAGCTGCTCATCTCCGAGTTAAGTGTTACAAGTGTTACAATGTTTCAATCCCCCCACACAAGGTTAGCCCTTAATGAGTTTCAGGCCTCCTACTACTCTCACCACAAGAGTCAGTCCGCTCTAAGTGAGACTAACTGACTCCTTAGAGTGTTAGGATGCAACCTTACCTTGAATCCTTACCAGACTATATAGATGGGGCACCACCATGGACTCCTACTAACATGGGCCATGGAATTACGTCTCGACCACTGAAGCACGACCCTGAAATCCCACCTAGAGATCTCAAGGAATTACGCATTAACCACCGACCAATCATGCTCAATCAATCATGTAATATTTATCATGCAGATAATCTCATGCCAACCTTTATAAACCATCTTCATTCATGTCCAAATGTTGAATCCATACCAACTCATCCTTCCCAAACCATGAATATAGATCTGTATTTCATATCATCACCATGTCTCTTTGATACCAACCATCTCATTTAAAACACATGCCAAATTCATACCAAACCCATCATTCACAATCCATGAATCACATCACTCACACATACTCATTTGTCTTATGCTTTTAACACAATAATTAAATTCAAGCAAGTATTAACCATTCAAGATAAAGGAAACAACCAAACATCACACTACCCTCGCCCAGTTCCTCGCTCAGGCTGAAGGGTCTCGCTCAAGCGAGCCCCCTACGCCTAGGCGAGGGCTCGAAAAGGGGAACAATAACCTTACGCGTGATCTCGCTTAGGCAAGACTCCTCTCGTCTGAGCGAGACGTTCGATCGCTCAAAAATAGCGTGGGTCGCTTGAGCGATTACTTCACGTAAAGTAGCTTGGGCGAGGCTTTGTTGATCTCACCTAGGCGAGACATGCTCGCTTGGGCGAGAAAACTAGTGCTCACCACTGTTCTCTCGTGCACAAACACACAACAGGTTCCAAACAGTTCAATAATGTCACTCACAGGTTCACATCAACACACAAGGCATACTATAATGATATAACAGTGGCTCAAGCAGAAAACACGAAAAAAGGGGTGGACCCTAGCTTCCCTTACCTGGAAAAGGGCTAGCAGCTAGGTTCTTGGGTACGAACAGAGAAGTACTGTAGCTCCTAGAGCAGTTTAGCGAGCTGGAAAAATAAAGAACAACATGAAATGAAGCTACCTAGAACGACCTTAGTTGGAACTCGAGACAACAGTGCTAAATAAGAGATGTATGGGACGAGAGGCAACTTACGTGGAATGAAATGGATTTGAACGAGTGTGACGGAGGCCAAAGACCAAATCCTAGCAGAGCGGGAGACGGCTGCAGCTCTAAGGAAGATGGGTTGTTTCTGAAAATGAGTAGAATGAGTGAGTTAGGGCAGACTTAGGGTCTGTTTCGCCTTTTAGGCCAGTCCTAGGCCCATCTAATTTGGAATGACCCTTTAAAATAAGGCATAAATATAAGTGAGCTTTACAAATGACTATTTTTGTGTTGACATTGATAATGTGTCTCCAAATGAGAAGTAAAAATATAATTTAATTAATTTTAAATCTCTCATAGAGTGGAGTATTTTAAATTTAGTTCATGTTTAAATTTTTAATTTTATTGAATAATATTTAAACTTTAATATTTTTTAATAGATTTTTACTATCAGTTAGACAACAATTAGTTGATTCTACAATATTAAGTGTAAATTTTGAAATTTTTATTGTGTACCTTTAAAATATTGATCTATATTGATTTTAATGTTTAAAAATATATTAAAAATATTTTTAGCATATTAAAATAGTGTGTTTTAAAAACATAAAAGATAACAGTTAAAAAATCAATCTAAAAACTGAACTCCAAACAGAACACTATAGACTTGGGTAATGAGAAGAAAAAAACTTTTAGAATTCGAATTCTACGATACAGTATACATTCGCATTTTGATTTTGGAAATACGATATAGACTTAATTGATGCATATTTATATAATTTTAAGTGTTATATAATTATAATACAGAATATTTGACAATTATGGATGTTGAGAATCCGTGAGAGTTATAAAAAAATAAAAAAAAATATATATATATATATATATATATATATATATATATATGTATATATATAAGAGATGTGTTATATATATGAAAAAAAAAATTATTTTATTTTATTTTATTTATTGTATATATTTACAAAAAATGTAATAAAATATAAAATATAAAATATTTACACAGTCTCAATCTTGATTTTCTCATATTAAAATAATAACTAATTTTTAAAATTGAAAAATATTTTCAAAAACGAAATTTTCCTAAAAAATAATTATATTTTTTGGAAAAAAATAGCTGAAAAAACAATTTGTCTTACATATAATTTATTGTAGAATTAAATTAAGTTAAGAGTGTACTTTTCACCCTTCGTCGTATTTTATAAGATGATTAATCGATAATCACATATGAACAAATTAAAAATAGTTGTAAAATGACTTTACTTGATTTTTTTTAAAAATAAAATTACAAAATTATTGATCTGAAAAGTTTTCTTTACCAAGTATGAATTTAGGCGGGAGGATACATATATGTAAATGAATACAAACTTAAACAAATTAATTTAATTTTTGTTTTAATACTTAATTTACAAATTGAAATGATGTTATTCTTTATAAAAAGAATTAGAATTTTATAACTTTATTTTTTTCAAGTTTACGATGTTCAATGTGATATCGCAAAATCAAATAATTATATCACCTTCAATTGTCAATAAAAAAGACCATTTAAAAAAAATATATCTAAATTTATGACAAATTTAAAATTTGATTTAATAAATTTTTATTTTTCAATAAAAAACACACAAAAAGGAAAAATACTTCATTAAAAATATACAAAGTTTGAATACTTTTTTAATAATACTTAAAAAAAATTCAAAAACAATATAAATTTAAAATTTAATTAAACTTTAAATTATAAAAAGTAATTGTTTAAAAATAGTCACACAACCCAATTTTCACATATAATTAAATAACTAAATATATTTTAATTTCTTCACATTCATCCACATGATTGAACCTTTTGGTTTTGGTAGATCATGAATTTTAAACTTTTGCATTATACACAAGGACAATACTCATACATTGACACATCGAGAGTTAGTTATTCATTAACTACTTAGGAAATAATCAAATCTACCAACTTATAATTAATAATTTCAGATACAATGAAGTAACAACATGTAAGAACTATTAATAAATTTAGATACAATGAAGTAACATGTTATCATTAATTTCAGATACAATCATTCAGTAATAATCTAAGAAACACAGCAGGCGTGCATGGCACAAGGAATTTCAACGACAACCGTTGATTTTGCACACGTACTCTTACCAGAACCCTTCTCAGCCATTGAATCCGAATTTCAGTGTTTTACATGGCAACTTAACTGCATTTAAAATCCAGGTTTGAAGTCCGAACTACAAATTTCCAAAACAACCCAAACATCAGACACTCTCACATTACATAGTAACTGTCAGTTGAAGAGAGAGAAAGACGTGCAATGTTTGAGTGAAGCTCTGTTGTGTTTTTACTCGTCCAACCCCCGAATCTGTAAGCTTCTTCTCTTTCAATTCCCCTTCTCAACTGTGGTTTTAGGTTTCAAAGGTTGCATCTTTATATTCTCTTGAGTCAATTGTCACATGGGGTGGGGGATTTGGGGGTGAGGGAATTTTAGGGCTTCGAATTGAGACACAGAATTTTCTCCAGACTTTACTTCATTTTGGTCATTTGGACTGTGTTGGGTATCAAGGGTTCTCTCTGGGTGCAATTAAGAAAAAAAAAATTGGCATTTTGAAGTTCCTAACCGGGGCTCTCTGCTGTGCTCCGGAATATTGTTTGTGAAATTTCATGAATAGGGTTACCCTTTTGATGAGGTGATGTGATTTTCTCTGGATATGAGGCAAATTTAATATTCAGGGGTTGGTGTTTTTTATTTATTTATTTTTATAATTTATATCAATTTGTTCTCCTCCTCCAATTTTGAGTTTTTGTTATGCTGGGTTGTTGTTTATCATCTGCATTCCTTTGTTGGCTTTATGGGTGTGTGTGTGTTTGCGTTTACTTTCATGCTTTCATTGTAATTAAGACGGGATATATGAATTCATTACTTCTTCATTGTTGTTCCCATGACTGAAAGATATAATTTGGCTCCACTGTGGTTAAATCGTAGTTATCAATGCTGGATAACAGCGCGTTGCAGCCAACCGTAGAAAGTTATAGCGGGATGGCAGTGATTTTAATTTTCTTCATGCAGATATATAATCAATACTATGTGCATCGTACATGGCTGATGCATGGTATACTCATAATTATTAATAAAAGGTCATAATATAGGTCTAGAGAAAGAATTCAAATATTGAAATAGTGTAGGAAACAGTTCTAGAGACTGAAAACATCAGGAGAAGAGAAAAGAAGGCTGGTCCATTGCAGTTGTGGGAATAGTACTGAAAATGTAAAGAAGACTTCAATTTAGAAGTTGATGATTCCTATCTTGGAAACATATATTTGAATTATGTTGGTATTTACTTTTTGCATGAATTTATTTAGACTCACGAAATTTTATTGAATGTCATTAATTTTTGTGTAATTTTTGTCATTTTTTAGAATACATGTATATATACTATACAGAAAATCCAGCTCTAGTGTTTTTGGGGATGGCCGTTACGTGCCATTATCCTGGATTTTTAAATATCTGCCTTCTTGAAATTCCTTTCCATTTTAGCTAGTTTTTATTGTTTAATTTTCCCTCTTTATTTGCACTTGCTGTTTGAGTTTGCCATACTTATACCTAATGATGCGTTTTTCAATCTCCAGGTAGGCTTCAGTTGTTCATTTTATCAGAGTGTAAAGCAGTTTGTGCTTAGGAAATAATAATTTTGTATATTTAGTTATTTACTGTAAATAAGATCAGTATGGGTGATGGAGAACCAGTGAATGAAGTTTCTAAGGCTGATTCGAATGGAAAGAGCTTGCAGGAGAAAACTTTGGAAGATATTACTGAGAAAAAGGACTTGGAAACTGATGGAGGAAAAGGTTTGGAGAACAATGGAATCAAAGAGAATATTGTCAAAGAAAATGATCACAAGAAAGCTGATGGTGTAAAAAAGGTAGAAGAGGACACAAAAACAGTTGTTGTGGAAGAAGAAGCAAAAGAGGATCAGAAAGAAGATGGGGTGAAAGAAACAAAAGAGAATCAGAAAGAAGATGGGGTGAAAGAAACAAAAGAGAATCAGAAAGAAGATGGGGTGAAAGAAACAAAAGTGGATCAGAACGAAGATGGGGTGAAAGAAGTAAAAGAGGATCAGAAAGAAGATGGGGTGAAAGAGGATCAGAAAGATGGAATTGAAGATGCAAAAGAGGATCGGAAAGATGGAGTTGAAGATGCAAAAGAGGACCTGAAAGAAGATGAGGTGGAAAAAGTAAAAGAGAATAAGAAAGCTGATGAAAACGTGGAAGAAATAAAAGAGGATAAGGAAGTTGATGGTGCAGAAGTAAAGGAGGTGAAGGAAGTGCATGATGTGAAAGAAGTCAAGGAGGATACAGAAATTGATGATGTGAAAAAAGTAGTGGAAGATAAAAATGGTGATGAGTTGAAAGAAATAGAGGAAGATACGAAAGGTGATCATATTTCTGACAATGATAACATGGATGAAGACACTGGTGTTACTGAAACAATGGAAGGTAAGCAAGAAAATGAAAAAGTGAAAGCTGATGAACCAGAGGTGGAGGCTATGGAAGTAGAGGATGGCATTAAAGAGGAGGAGAGTGATGAAAAGGAGAAAACTGAAGTGGCAATGGAGGAGGATGAAGATGAGGATAAGGATAATATTGATAAGTCAAAAGAAGACAAGGCAGAAGATAGTAAGGGTGAGAAAGGACCCAAAAAACGTGGGAGAGGGAAGAACAATGGGGAGAAAGTGAAAGCTAAAAGAAAGGAACTGAAGAAAATTGAGCCAAGGACTCCTACTATTGATCGCCCTGTGCGGGAAAGGAAATCAGTTGAGAGGTTGGTAGCATCAATTGACAAAGATGCAACCAAAGAATTTCACATTGAAAAGGTAATTGTTTTAAGTTTCACATTTTAGATAATTGCCTTCAATTATGCATTTAATATAACTTAATTTGTTTACAGCTTCTCTTTCAAATTGCAGGGTCGTGGTACACCTTTAAAAGATATACCAAATGGTATTGTGCTTTCCTTTCTGAATTCTTCTTCGATAGTGGTCTTTTAATTGTGTTCTTTATATACTCAAGCCAACAGAAGTTAATATAATGCATAGTGTACCTGCTCAAACATTCCTCACATTTCTCCTGGGTTGACAATATCTAGATAAAAGTGTACAATTTGAATTTGACATATATCATTTTGTAAATGAGCCACAATTTTTTTTTATATGCATGCCCAATCGTAGTCAAGAAGAATGTGCCATTTGTAAAGATGGTCAATTTAAGATTGTGAAATTGTAGTTGTAGTGTGTCCCTTCAATTCAATGATTATGTGAGCCAATGATATATGTTTAACTGCATCTTTCCCCTCACGGTATTGAGCCTCTCACCCTCCATATTGTATGAGTTGGTGCTAACTACAGTAGTCATTACTTTGATTATACTATTGTCAAAATCCACTGCCACATACTGATTTGATTGTTTTTTGTACAATAATCTATTTATCAAACAGTTACTTTTTCCCTGCCTTCTTTTCCTACTAACTGGAAAAATATTTTGGTATATATATATCTATCCCTTTTCCCTCATACTCTAACTTTGACGACAATAATAATGACACAAACTTGGATTGGAACTATATTAACCCTTTCCTTTCACTCTTAATGGAAAATGAGATTATTTTCTAATTATAGTTTATCCATGTTATTTAGTGTCTTTTTACTAAAGGGTCTAGGGAATCTTTGGCACTCAAGATTGTGGGAGAACAGAGTGGAGTATTAAATTGACCTTTATAGGAAAAGGTTCCTGGAACAGATAAAGTTGAGCTGATATATTGGTGATATATTTTTTTTTCTTATATACATTTGTTATGCTGTGAAGTGTGCATACATGTCTCCGCTTCATCTGAACAGCTGATAACTTTATGACTTTTGCATTTTTTTTCTCTAGTGGCTTTTAAGCTATCTAGAAGGAAGACTGATGATACCTTCAAATTGCTCCACACAATTCTCTTTGGAAGGAGAGGGAAGGTATGCCTTTCTTATAACTTTTTTTATACAGTTTTTGTATTATTCCACCACAATATTGGAGGATATGCAATAGTGCTCGCCAAGATTGTTAAACAGTTAAACACTCAAATCTTACCTGGTGCTCAAATTTCACCCTATGGTATTATGCTTTCATTTGAATCTTTTCTCAACTCTTTGCAGGCAATTCAGATCAAGAGTAATATCTCGAGGTTTTCTGGTTTTGTGTGGCGTGATAATGAGGTAATTATTACCTTTATTTAATAAAAACTTGGTACTCGTAGCTTGTATCTATATATCATAAATTACAGTCTTAGGGTTTTGTTTATAGTACTTTTTTTAATTTCTTGCTTTTCTGATTGAAGTGCTCTTCAAAAGTTCTAAAGTCCAAATATTGTTACTGCAGGAAAAGCAAATGATTAAAGTAAAAGAAAAACTTGACAAGTGTAATAAAGAGAAGTTACTGGAATTCTGTGATTTGCTTGACTTAACAATTGCCAGGGCAACAACAAGGAAGGTGTGCTAGTTACGCATTAGTGATGCTCTTTTACTAATACCATTTAACACAGATCTATCGTCATTACTTATAATTTTTTACTTAAGCAGGAAGATATTATTACTGCGCTGATAGACTTTTTAGGTGCTCCTCATGCAACCACTACTGTGTTACTTGCAGAAAAAGAGAAGGTTTTAATTATCTTTTTTTGTTTCAATTTTTTTCTGTTATTTTGTGGTAATTGTTTTACCTAGGCAACTATGCTCTGGTCACAGCACTCATCCTATTTTATGATTTAACAAAGGGAAAAAAGCGGAAGCGTGTTGTAAAACGGGGTTCATCAACAAGATCTGGGACAACTTCAAGACGTTCAGCAAAGGTAATATCTCACTCCTTTAACTTAACGGATTTAAAATGTAATTCAAGAAATGAACTATGATTTGTGTTTCAAAGTCAAGACTTGCAGTAGAATGAATACTAGTGTTGCATTATATGGACTAGCATATTTATCTCACTTTTGCTTGTTTAATACTCTTCATTGCTATTCTTACTACCATGGAATTGTTCTTTGTCCTATTATCCATGGCTCTGTGTGCGTTTGATTCACTAATAATTGAGGAAGGAAAATACTATAAATACTTATTCGTAGTTTGATTTTAGATGTGTTCACAGGAAAGCACAAAAGCTTGGCTTACAGGTCAATTTAAAATTTTTGCTACTTACCAAATCACGGGACATATTTTTTTCCAAAGGGACAAGGTTATGACAAGTCAAAACATCTCATTTTCTCTCAACTTATAACTCACTTCTCTCATGTATTCCCTTCACTCACACACATATAACTACATGATAATAAAACTGTTAATAATATCTGACATCCTTTTACTATTTTTCCTGTGGTTATTATCTGGATCGATACAAATGTAAAATATTGAGCTATATGTGCATCATACAACATAGTCAAAATTGTGATTTGAATTGTAAAATCTTATAATTCTGTGATTTTTCCACCCTTGGCGATCTCAATCCCGAACGTAATTGGAAATTTGTGGGATCATTATAATCTGCTCACAAAATCAGTCATGGGAATTTGCGATTTTAACCAGTTGCTGAAGCATTTCCGAATTTTGACCTAAGCTCTTCTCTTCAGCCAAACCTATTGCAGCAATTTGGATGCTTTGTGGCAGCTCCTCCATTTGTGCTGTCGTTGGAGAGCCTATGTTCTACGTCTGTGTTCTACATTTCTGGCAATGCAAAATGTTGGGTGAGAGGGGTGGTGGTTGATGTGAGAAAAGACTCGTTTTTTTCTTTTTCTTGGTGATAGAAGTTGAGAGCTATAAGAGAAGAGACAAGGGTTTCCTAAAAGTGAATAGAGTTGTACTGGCATAGAGATCTAGAGAGGCAGAACCATTGATGAGTCTAGTAGAGAAAAGGGAGATCAAGTGTTTTTGGAGAGGCTGGGACAACTAGGATTCGGGGATTCAGGTATTGCAATCACTGGGTGTGGATCAAGTGAGATTGGGTCAGACCAGAGGACAGATCATACCAGAGTAGGAGAGTGTTGCAGAACCCTAAAGAAAATCTTGGTTTTTGGGTTGATCAACCTAGTCCATGGGTGGGTTTTGAAGCTTGAATAAGTTTACCAATTTTATGGTCTCACAAGAAATCCTGGTGATCCTAGGTGTGTAAACAAGCATGGAATGTTTTGTGATCATACTGTCCTATTAGAATAATTATGATTTTGACAAAAGTGGTGGTATAATTTGGTATTAGTTGTGTGTATTATATAGCATTTCATGTAAACCTAATCCCTTATTATTCACAATATAGTATCTACATTAGTGATATGTGCAGTTTCAGTTTGTTTTAACTGGTAGCTTCTCCTTAGTTAATTTGGTTTTCTTTTGCACAACTTTTTTGGCATGTATTTTTCAGAGGCTGAAGAAAAATGAAGATTCTTCAGTAGTGCGAAGAAAGAGTACAACTGACACAGAGGATGAGTCGGAGGAAGACGAGAAAGATGATGAAAATGAGGAGGAAGATGAGAAAGATGATGAAAATGGTACTCCTGAAAAATCTGAGGATGAAACACCAGAGAAATCTGAAAGTGAAGAGAAAAGTGATTCTGGGAGTGAATCTGAAGATATGAAAGAAAAGAAAAAACCTTCTAAAACGTCATCCACAAAAAAGGAATCTGCTAAGAAAAGTAAAATCGAGAAAATTACAGTTGCCAATAAATCTCATTCACCACCGAAAAGAACACCTAAGAAACCTTCATCCAACATCTCAAATTCTGAGGATGATAGTGACGGAAGTCCAAATCCAAAGGTGTTTTCAAGGAAGAAGAAAAACGAGAAAGGAGGAAAGCAGAAGACTGATGATGATAACAATGAAAGTCCAAATCCAAAGGTTTTTTCAAGGAAGAAGACTAATGAAAAAAGAGGAGTGCAGAAGAGGTCAACAACACCTACTAAGTCTGCCTCCATAGAGAAAACTGGTAGATATCTTGAGTTCTCCTTTGCTTGTGTCATTATTTCATTTTAAAATGTTATAATTTTGCTTGTGTAGTAAAAATAATTTTTTAGCTGAAAGTATTGCTAGTCATCACATTTATTTTTCCATTTCCATCGGTTTAAATGGTGACGTTTTTTAATTGAAAAACTGATAACTTAAATGAACTTCATTTCTTGTACATTATAAAACATCTTTCTGTTGTATCAAGCAGAAAAGGTTGCCAGAGGAAAGAGCATGAAAAAAGAGAAGCTAAGCCCCAGTGATACTCAATTGCGTGAGGCAATATGTGAAATTCTTAAAGAAGTGGACTTCAATACGGTAAGACGTTGAAAAAAAACTTTACTGAAACTCAGCAACTAGTTGAATTTTTATGTTTAATGCATAGCTAAAACTTGTGGAACTGCAATCTTGTATAAAGTAAACTGTGTAGTAGATATGAGAATGTTGCACTGAATGTGATAGGAATAGGACTGGTTGCATTACATAGAAAAACGTTGTGGTAGCACCTATTGTAGAAAAAACGGTAGAAACTCACATTAGCTGGCTTGGCATGTGGTAAGAAGATTTGTACAAGGCAATGTCAATGATGTATTTAGTCTCTCTACTGAATGTTCTCTCTTTTTCTAAAATTAAACCCCTTTTCCTCTTTTGCAGGCCACGTTTACTGACATTCTGAAGCAACTTGGTATGCACTATGGATCCTTTTCACTTTTTTTTCTTACTCAAACACATAATTATAGCTATACCTTTTCTCAATTTCAACTGAGATAGTGGTACATTTGTTCCTGTAGTATCATGAGATCTATTGTCTGTATCTGATCCTGGTTTTTGTATTATTCTCAAACCTGAACGAAATAGTTTTAACTATAGTTTGATTAACATAGTCGTATATCATTTCCTAACTTGAAATTAAGAGCCTAACAAAGTTGCCCTTCATTTTTCAGCCAAGCAATATGATATGGATCTGGCTCCAAGAAAGGCATCTATAAAGCTCATGATTCAAGAAGAGCTGACAAAACTAGCTGATGAAGCAGATGATGAAGATGGAGAAGAGGATGCTGAGAAAGATAAAACCCCAACATCAGGCAAGAAGGTTAAAGCCTGATTGATTTGTAGACTTGACTGTTTGAAGATAGGCTTAGCAATGTATAATACTATAACCCAGTTATACATGCTTCATCTGTACACTTTGATGGGTGGAAGTGGCTGTAACTTATTCTTAGCATCCATCCAAACTTGTACTTTGTCAATTTAGGCTTTTGGTGGCTGCCAATGTGCACCTTCTTGTTTACACCAACGGAATTTGTAGGGTTTATATTGTTCAGGAATACAACTGACCAAACTACACAGCTCAAACAATCTGTCTAGTTTAATAAATATTTGACCTCTGAAGTTCTCATCCATGTATGCTCATGTTGATAACTGTTCCCTTTGTTGGTGGATGAAGTCTCTATCTTTCACATCTCAAGATTTTCATGCTGTATCATTTATGTAATGGATTTGACAATCACACTCCTTCACTAGCAGTAGCTGCAGTCCAGTAGTAGTGATGATCCCCATTTCCCATGTGTCTTGCTATTGCTCCATTCCATGTTCTATGGTTACAATACGAGTTCAGATTCTCTTTTGGAATTTTTTTTATGATGTCGGAACATTAAAAGTACAATGATGTTAATATTTTAATTTTTTTTTAATATATCGTAAAACATTAAAATTATTGGTCATTATTACATTTTGAAGATACAGTAGATAATTCGAATTCTTACCGATCAATATAATACTAACATTTGTATATTTCAGTGACTAGGGTGGCACTTTTTATATGATTAAATTGTCTATTATCAATTGTTTTAGTAATGAATTTGGCAATCAACTCCACTTTCATTATCAACTGTTTTTTCAAGTTTGGTTTAGTTCTTTCAAACATGTATGCATCTGCAATTGTATTTTGAAAAAGGTTGATTGTAGAATGAAATGGAAACTGTTAGTAGGGAAGATTGAAGGATAAACCCAAGCAATTGCTTGTGTTCAAAGTTGGTGAGTGAAGAAATTGTAAGTTTGCGGGATTAGATGAGATGAGAGACACACAAAATATATAAAATCAGAAAAAGAGATAACAGCTTCTGCATAAAATAAAAGAAAGACTCAAAACTTGTTATTTCCAAAGAAAAAAAAATTGAGTTTAAGTCTCTCCTTTAAGTAGAAAATAGAAATATGAATAACATATATAAAGAAGATTCACAAATTTATTATTTTAAGATTTTTAGATTAAAAATGGCATTATAATTTTATATATAGATAGATTGACTCATAGCTAACTAAAGTAGTATTTTTTTTTAATATTTATTCTTTTCGTTCTATTTTGTTTTTTACACAAGAAAAAAAAATGATAATGTAAGTGGAGCAAATAAAAAAGTTTCTTGGTTAGAAATCTTCTCCACTAAGACTAGTGGAACACCAAGAAAATGTAATTATAGAGAAGAACGTGATTTTGACAATGATTTTGATCAAGATTTGAGGTGAGTGTAGTTGACCAAGTGGGGACATTTTAGAAGGAGAATTAATTTAAAGCCATTTGATGCATTAAAGATGAGATGGTTGAACATAAAATATCATTCACACTTCACCCAATAATTTCAATCATTCTTATTTGAAAATCATTTACGATCACACATGCACACAAAGAAAAGTTAAAATAAAAATAATATTATTTTTTTCAAAACAAAATTCTCCTGTTTTCAATGTCTTCCCCGTTTTCAGGATAGCTTTATTTAGATTTTATTAAAATTGATTTTGCAATAACTTGTTTGAAAAGAACTGATTTCCTTTAATTGATGACAATTCAGAAGTTAATTAACATAAAATTTGTTTCTTCATAACTAAAAGAAAATTAGTTTAGAATTACTAAAAGATGAGGACAATTACGTGTATAAGAAAAAGGAATAATGTAAAAATATAGTCTATCTTAAACTTTAATACACTGTGATTTCTAAACTTTTAGAAACAAATAAATACAATCATATTAATCCGATAATGTTAATTTTTTATGTATTAAAATTTGGAACAAAAATGAATTTTAATCTTACATTAAAGTTTAAATATTAAAAACATATTTAATTCAAAATTTAAATATACTTTTAGTCATTTAAATTAATTATAGAATTTATGTGATTTTTAATTAAATTTTTTTATTTTGTAGATTTTCAATTTCACAAAATTGTTATTTTTTAATATTACATTAAGATGAGGTTAGTAATATTTCTTTCATTATTATTTGAGTTCTCAATTAATTAATGTGAATATCTTTCTTATTTTACTTTCACATTCCAACATTTCATTTATTTTAAAGACACAATAATCTTAATATCAATTAAAATCTCTTTATTAGAGTCTAACTTTATCATACTAGTTCATGTCATTTTTAAAAAATGGTCTTATCATATGAAGAGTGAAGTAACTTTCTCAATAACTAAGTGTAAATAGGTGGACAAATTGTTATTGTCCTTTTCATTCTCAAACAAATATCTTTGTGTAGAATGATAAAAATAGTGTCTTTCTAAATATTGCGAGTTAATGTGACAAATGTTTAATAGACCACCATTTGTTATATCATTAACCTTAGTAACATCATCTAACTCAGTAGACTAAAAATAAATTTGAATTCATAATAATTAATATTTTCAATTGAGGTAGTATTAAAAAAAATATCTTATTGAATGTCTTAGGTTTTTATGTTTTTTAATTAAGTCTTTACCTTTTGATTTTTTTTATGACTAGGTTGATATAATTATTATATTACTTACATTTTTGACATGAAAAAAAATACAGTTTAATTAAGTTTGAAGTTCATATCAAATTTAAGTATTTTGAGTTGAATCTCTATTCAAAAATTTCATTGATTGGATATTTAAAATCTTTATATTTTTTAATTAAATCACTACCCTTAACTACCATATGATTTTGCAATCTCAAGTCCAATATGGTGAACAACCGGGACAATATGGAAAAAACAAGCTTTTGCATCCTAATTATCTTCATTAAACATGTTTTTGTGTCTCAGCATAGTTAAATTTTGATTTTGATTTTAGTATTTAATTTAAAAAAAATCAAACAATGTCATTTCTTATAAAAATAATTATGGTTATAGAAATTCAGTTTAACTAAAAAATATAGAAATTTTAGACACTAAATAAAATAAAAAATTCAAGTGAAAAACTTAAAACTTAGTTATATCATTTTTATTGTTCTTATAAAGACACATGAATAATGTAAAATAACAACGATCATAAAACTAAATCAAAATACAAGTGCTTTTTCTAAAATCCGAATAATATATAAGATTAAAGTATGGCCATGCCAAACCTCAAATATATAATGTAGCTAATAAAAGCATGCTATATTTCTTATTTTGGTAACAATTTAATTAAAACATACTAATAATTATATTCAATCATAAATTCTTATTACATAAAAAAAGTTCCATTGATATTTGTAATGATTACTTTACAAAATATATATATATATATATATATATATATATATATATATATATATATATATATTCTCTTTTTAGTTAGTTGACAATGTATTTTTTTTCCTGAAGAGACAAAGTAAAAAGATAAAATTTTGCATGAGTTAGTGTGAAGAAGAATGTATATAGTATATACAGTAGACATGGTACTTGCTTTGTTTTCTTTTTTGTGAATTAATTGAGATGTTTGGTATTATGAAAAAGCAAAGGGAAAAAGAAAAGTGATGGATGGTGGAAAGTTGATGACCCACTTAGCAACTCTAATAATCATGTTTATGGTGCTCAGTGCTGCTCTCACCACACCACCATTCAACTTGCTTATATGCAAAGTTACGATGCGATGCACGTGACCACTCTCTCATTTTAAAAAAAACACTTTCATTCTTTTTCAACCTCTCCGCCAATTCTTCATTCACTCTGTGGTACGAGGTTGGTTGGTAACAACTGCGTACACCTTCAAATCTCACTCAAACTTTATTTTAATCAACCAATTTAACATATTTTTTCTGTATTTCAACACTATATTTATAAATATTCAATAAAAATATTATTACTTATGTAATTTTCTTTTTTGACAAAATTTTCATATCATTTTTTTTAAATTATAAATTGTCAAGTATATGGAGGGGTTTCATAAGGAGATACAAAACCAATTAAATCTGAGTTCAATTATATAAGACATTGACATCACTCTCAACTCTACAAACTTGAGACGATGAGCTTATGGGTCTTCATCCTTGTATAACGCTCTACTTTCTCATCTTTAATTAATGTGAAAGATAGACTCATACTTAAATTTTTAACACAAATATTCTAATGACATATAATTATATACTCCAGAAATCTTGGATTATGATAATAACTCTTAAATCAATTCTTATTTTTTATAATAATTTTATTATGATCGTGATTCAGATTATGTGAAACTTTAGGAAATATCTTATCCAAACAAATCTCATCACATTTATTGTTATTAGAGATTTATTATTATTACTAAGTTTAACGACATATTTTATTCTTTGGCTATCATATTTTACAAAATTTTATCATCTAATTTTTTACCTTTTATTAATTCATTAATTGAGTCTCCACGTATAAAAAAAGTGTAAACAATTATTAAAAAGAATGACTTTGTTTTTATAAAATATTGTAAAACATAATTACGAAAAAGCGTAAACATAATTAACTACATTGTTTTGATAACTTTTTTTTTTAATTTGTTTACATAGCGCCGTTAGATATTTAATGGATTGACAAAAATGTATACAAAAAAAAAGAAAAATATTATAATAAATTCATAAGAATAATAATTAAACAAAAATATATATTAAATTATTTCTAACTTGAACTTTATTCAAATTAAATAATTCAGATGAATAAAAATTGAAAAAAGAAATAAAAAATTCCACAATTGATATGAAATAATATATATATATATATATATATATATATATATATATATATATATTATAAAACTACCTAAACTTACTATCAATTATATACGACATGTACTATTATCATTTATTCATGTACTAGATAAAATATTGAGTATAGATTGAAATCTTAAAAGTGTAATTTAAACCTATGTAACTACAATATTAAAATTAGATTTAAATTAATATTTGTTAAGAAAAAAAATATTTGGATTTTTTAAATTCAAACCTAAATAATTAGATTGAGTTTTAAATCCAAATCCATGTTTATAAAAAATAAAGGAATAGTTTTAGTGTTTGTATATTAGTTTGATATCTTTCTTAAAATTGGTATTTTTCAAACTTAGTTTTAAATATAAAATAATTTTAAAACATTATATAGTTTTAAGAGTAATTTAATTTTTTTTAATATTTCATATCTTACGAAATGTGTAATTAGTTAATAAATAAAAAAATAAATGAATAGAGTTAGGTCCAATGTTTGGTACACGTCTTAAATGTGGGTGTATGTCACTTCCTAATAGGAATAAATGGTGTATTACTTAAAAGGTTGAGCATTAAAATGTGAGGATAAAGAGTTATGATTACTATATTTTACTAGGAAGATATAAGTAAATAAACAGATAATGGTGTATGTTGTCCACGATTTTAAATTATTTTGGATTAACATTCAATTTAAAAAAAAAATACGATTCAAGATTGATATTAAAATAATTTATAAATATCTAAATTAATTTCTTATATAAATATATATTTTTATTTCAATTCAATTTTTTGAATTTGAATATATAAAACTCCAAACTAGTTTTTTTTATTAGAAAATATGGATATATTTCGTTCTAATATAAATTATTTGGATGTATAGTGGATTGAGTATATCCAATTTTGTGGACTTTTTTTTCGTCACACAGAAAAACCATAAAACAAACATAAGAAAAGTTAATTATTATATAAATATGAATTCAATAAAATTCATCACAATTAAATATGCACTTAAATTAGCTATTTTAGTCCATACACTTAAATTAAATATGCTATCTACTTCGTGATATTTAATTTGTTGAGTGGATTTAATTAGAAAAAAATACTGAATTACTCTTGGGGTTTGAATTTCTTAAACATATTTTAATTCACTGAGCAAAAATTCGTTGAGAGCATTGAAATCCGCTAAGTGGATTAAGTCTATGAGAAAACTCTTTGAGTGAGACTCTAGATGGATTATGCAAAACATTACAATTTTCGTTGTTGTTCCTAAACCAATTTCAATCTTAACCAATCCAAATCATTCATTTTTACTAGTCTAAAATGCACACCGAATAACATTAATAAAACATAGATTTTATGTCATATTTAGTATTGTTCAAAATGAATAAAAACACAATTTCAGTCAAATTCAACCCATCCATCTTCAATCTTAAACCAACAAATTACAAATAAAAATCAAAATAGTCATCCTTACTAAAGAATTGATAATATCCATTGAGATAGTATTATTATGGTGAATCATAGCTTTCGAAATATCATTATTTTGAAATTTAAAACTCTCACACTTTTGTTTTTAAAATGTGTCTCAAAATAGTAAGGAAAGAAAGTGTATTTAAATTATTCTATGTCACAATTTTCAAGTGATGTAAGACTATTAGACATACTAGAATGGACTTTCGTGGTCAATCATAGCATTCGAAATATCATTCATTTTGAAGTTTGGAACTCTCACAATTTTGTTTTTAAAATGTGTTGCAAAATAGTAAGGAAGGAAAGTGTATTTAAAATGTTCTTTGTCTCGACTTCCAAGTGATGTGATATTATTAGACATACTAGAATAGGCTTCGAGGTCTAATGGGAATGAGATTTCATCTTCAGAACCATTTTTCTATTCCCCTCGTCGGTCGAGGACTTAGGGAATAAGGGTTCATCTTTGAAATTACTTTTTCATTCCCTTAGGGAACAAAGAGTCATATTTGGAACCCTTTCTCCATTCCAAAGATGACGTCAATGTTTTGACCTCAAATATGTTGAGATAACATCATTTCATATGAATTACCACATCTGATGTATTGTTCATTTTGGAGCTCAAAGCTCCATTATGATTTTGTCCTTAAAAGGCACCACAAAGGGTTAAAGGACGAATGTTAATTTAAATTTTTGTTGTCCTAAATTTTTAATTGATGCGAGACTATTAAACATTTATAATCTCCCAATCAAGGTCCAAAAGGAGCATGACCATGTTTCCATTCCCCTCAATTGAGACCTAGAGGAACAAGGGTTGGTCTTTGAAACTTATTTTTCCATTTCCTAGACAAGGTCAATGTTATAACCTCAAGCCTATTGAGATAAAATCATTATGATCAATTACCACATATGTTTTGGAGTTTAAAGCTTCATCACAACTTTATCTTTGAAAGGTGCTTCAAAGGGTTAGGGAAGGAAGGTGCATTTTAATTGTTATTGGTTTGAACTCCTAAGTGATGTGGAATTATTAGACGTACCAGAACAGACCCTCCAATAAAGGTTAGAGGAGAATGAGAGTTCGTCTTAACAATCACTTTTCAATTCCTCTCAATTGAGTGTTAAGGGAACGTGAATTCATTTTTGGAATCACTTTTCCATTCTCTTGAAGAACAAAGTTTGTCTTTGAGATCTTTTTTCCATCTCCACGTACATTCCAGTGTTATGATGTCAAGTCCATTAATAAAGTATCATTTAAGTCAATTATCACATTTGATGTATTACTCACTTTGAATCTTAGAACTCCATTACAATTTTTTTAGAAGACATTTAAAAGAATTAAAAAATATATATTTAAATTATCATAAACCCAATATTCAAAATTTATAAGAAAATCATAAATTAAAAATTGCATTGTTTGATATAATATTATTTCTTAGCATAGTAAAAATTTAAAAAAAAAAATAGTCACAATTATATAACTAACTTAAAATAATAAAGGTTTATGGTGAAAGATAAAATTACTTTATATTTAATTCTAATAATATATAATTACTTTATGTTTTGTTTTATTATTAACAAAATGAGAAATGGAATGATAAATTTAGAGAAAAATAGGAAAAAAAGAGAGAGGGAAATAGAATAAGAATGGAAAAGTTAATAAGAATGTGAAAAATAAGTAAAGGAAAAAGAAAGTGGAAAAACAATGCCCAAAAATCTCAAAACTTTACATAATATAAATGATGAATCAGTTATAAAAAATTAAATCATAATAATAAATAAATATAGAATAACTGCACATTTAATATCACAATCCATCGTTTAAATGAATATTGTATTGTAAGAAAGATTATTTGAATGTATACCTCTCATTCATCTTTAAAATCACTTTTTTTTTTATTTTTCTGACAAATAAATGTTGTCTTTATATTCTCTTTTTCATGTCTACGAACTAATGTTCCGATCTCAAATTCATTAATAAAGTATCTTTTGAATCAATTATCTGTATTATTCATTTTAGATCTTAAAATTCCATTATAATTTTCCTTCTAGAATCAGAAAAAAAATTACAAAAAAAATATTTAAATTATCATTAACCCAATATTCAAAATTTATAAGAAAATAATAAATATAAAAATCAAAAATTAAAAATTGCGTTGTTTGATATAATATTATTTTTTTAGCATATACAAGTAAAAATTTTAAAAAATATAGCAACAATTATAACTATAGAACTTAAAAGTGATAAATGTTTATTGTAAAAAATAAATTACTGTATTTAATTCTAATAAGATATAATTACTTGGTTTTGTTTTATTATTAACAAAATCAGAAATGAAGTGATAAGTTTAGATAAAAATAAGAAAAAAAAGGGAAACAGATGTGAAAAAAAAATAAAAGAAAAAGAAAATGGAAAAATAATGCTCAAAATCCACCAAAACTTTACATAATATAAATGATGAAATAGTTATAAAATATTAATATCATAATAATAAATAAATATAGAATAATCGGTCATTTAATATCATAACCCATCATTTAAAAGAATGTCGTAATAAAGAAAAATTGATTTGAACTTGTGTCCTCTTATTAACGGAAAATGAATATAAATAATCAAGTCGATACATTCAACTCTCTAATTTATATACACACATAATTAGTAGAAATTAATTACTTAATTACATAAAATTAATTAACTTAATTATAAGAAAATAATTCTAAACTTAATCACAAAAAATAAATTAGATTAATTACAGGAAAATAATTCCTATTTATCAAATATCTTATGTAAACTATATATGTTATGTTTCTTGCATCAAACATTTTTTTTGGTCAATACACCACTATATGAAGTATATTCTTCAGCCATATTTTACCTGCAGAAAACATCCTAAATAACATGCATGTCCTTACTTTAAAATAAGGAAAAAGGCAATACACACAATAATTTATTTGCTCCAGAACTTTTTATGACATATAGCAACACACAATAAACCAATAACAATAGATAAAAGGTCTATCGGAAAAAAAAAAGAGTAGTTCTGTACATTTAAATTCTCTCAAACTACTACTATATTGAAAAGTAGAGTTAATTTCATAAAATTAATTTATAAAATAAAATTTATATTTATTTATATATTATAAATTTATATTATTTTTTATCGAATCTAACCTTCTCATGTCGAATCATATAATATCAAATATGAAATTAAATAATTATAAATAGTCATGATCTAACAAATGAATTATATAATAAATCTAATAAATAATAAATTTCATTGAAATAGACTATAAATAACTATAATACTATTGAATTTAACTCAATTCGAAGTTTTTACTCGCTTATATAATTTAAGTTTTACTTAATCCATATGAGATTTGCAATAGATGATATATTAGTTTAAGTAACTAATTTGTTTATAAAGCTATTAACTGGAATTTTTTCTATTTTAAATATAAATAAAAAAACTTGTATAAAATTATTGTAAAAAACAATATATTTTTGTCAAATAGTAATAGAAGATATTTTGTTTAGAAGTAAAAGCAGAAAGTGGTGTTATGAAGAGTCCAAAATAATGAGAAATGGTCCTACTCTTGCCTCTACCAACTTGCCCTTTAGTTTCACCATTAAATACTCCTTCTAAGTTGTACCTCCAATAAAGTTATTATAGGGTTAGACAATTTTAAAGTTCAATAAATTTTATTAAGGTGACACAAATTATGACTATAGATGACATAATAAATAATATATTGTCCAATAATATTGATCTCACTTTAATTATATTTTGAGTCTCTATGTATTACAACCATAAAGGATCAAAAAGCACACCTAAGCTAATTGATCATATAGTGCTCATAAGAAAATAGATAAAGATGCAAAAACTACATAATTAGGTACTAATGACCTAATTTTTGTAATTAAATTTAGATACCATAGCTGAAATTAAACGTGAAAGTTAGTTTTGTATTTTATTATATTTTCAATATAAATTGTTTAACCTTATTAATTAGTTAAAAGTCCTTCCAAACATAGTTCTTTTAAATAATTATTACGTAAATTAATTATTTTAATCATATGATGACAATTTATTTACATTTAAATGATAAATTTTAATTATAAGAGTATATTCAGTTTGTAATGTTGAATTGGATTTTAAAGCAAATCAACCACCCTTTATTTTTTTTATATTTTTTATATAATTTTTTTTAAGAATTTAAAAGGCTCCATTAAGGAAAGGAGTGGTGTTAAGAGAAGTTTCCAAGTCAAAATCAATGACACCAATGAAGAGGAAAGATTCTCAACTAATTGCCATCACTGTTAGGCAAGCAATCAAAGCCTCTTTTCCATTCCCTTTAGATATTTTCATTTTCATATTACATAATATTTCTCACAAATACAATTTTTTTTTTTAATTTTGAATTAAAAACATATAAATTTCTTATATAAAATGAATTCAAATTTCATTGATATTGTCGTTTTAATAATTCTTCTCAAAAGACATGTTATAACTGAATTTTATATTCAACTTTTTATTTGTCTTTGAAATAAAGATAATTATTTTCTTAATAAAAGAAAGTACTTTTTTGCATTGTCTCCTTTCAAACTTTTATGTAAGAAAATGAATTGCAGAAAGTTTTGTTTTGGTGATTTCAATATTCATTAAATTGAGCAATAATATGTGTGGATAGTACTGTATACTTTTACAGTTTTATTCAAACTCAAATTATTATATATGATAATTTTGTTTGTTAATTTTCTACAATAATTAATGGGAAAGTTATATTAACAACTATTCTTAATTTAATGCAAAAACTTTTTAACTGTGAATAAGTGAGTTTAAAATCTAACAAGAATCCCTACTAAGCAAAGCAAACACTGTTTACAGATACATTCGAATTATAAGTCTTCACTCGGGAGAAACCACAACCACTAACTTGAAATAAATATCATAAAAATGATAAAATATTTTGCCAGACAAAAACTTTATAAATAAAATTAATATATATTTTCTATTGTATTAAAAAGAAGAATTCATGCAAGTGGGGTTTTATGTGTCACATGTCAGTAGCTTTTTTCCTCTCAACATTTACTCTCACTTAATTATTATTATTATTATTATTATTATTATTATTATTATTATTATTATTATATTATATATATATATATATATATATATATATATATATATCCTTGTTTTTCTTTATGAAATTAGTTTAGTTTAAACTTTTCCAGTATGGTATAAAATCCACCATTGTCGTTGTAGAAGTTTCATATTGGGAATCAGTGTTTTCTAATTAATCAAAAAATATTTTAAAAGGTATTTTTCAACACTTTTCTTATTGTTAGTATTTTCCATTAAAATTTTGCTAACAATTTCATTTCATTTGGTTTAAGTAACAACATTTTCTTATAACTTTTTAACCATAGAATATTGAATATTAATATTTTAAAATAACATAATCGAAATTTTGATTATAGATTTTAATTTTACATTTTTTAATAACAATTAAATATTTAGTATCTTAAACACACACACATAAAAGATCATCATTAGGAGTTACTTTTCAAGAAATATATTTACGAACCTTAGCTTCAAAAAAATTATTTCTAAACATTTTTCTTAAGTTATAAATAAACTACTACCATTGAAAAGTTATACTTTCAACTGATTATAATAATGACATTTATGTATTCAACTTTTATTTGTTATAAATTTTAATTACAAATAAACATTTTTTGTACATTAAAAAAATTACAATATTATTTTTGTATTTATCAGTAATAAACTTGAATAAAAAGCCAAAATCTAATTAAAATTCCAAGCTTAATTAATTTGTGTATATTAAAAAACATTCATTAACTATTGTTTTCTTTTTAATATTCTATATATGCACACAAAAAGATTAATTCACTAGACTCATAATTAATAAATAAAAATTTCCAAATTTAAATAAAAGTCAAAGAGAAATTGTTTTAATTTAACATAAATAGTAAAAATATTTCTTTGAATTGTTTTCTTGAAAGTATGACATAAATTTAAAGTAGTTTAATATTTAAAGTGTGTACATTGACTTACTTAAATTTTTAGACATATTTTGTCCATGTTATCTATCTATTCCTTGTTTTAATATATATATATATATAACATTTCTAACTTATAATTTTGTATTAAATAATTATTTATATACAAATTTTATTAAAAAATAATAATAATAATATAATTATTTATGTATTTTAATATATTTTAAGTAAAATTGAATTTTATATAAGTTTTTGTATATATAACCATATAAATGAAAATTTTAATTAATAAAAATAAAAATAAAATTATTGAAATGTTTAATATTAAATTTTATATATATATATATATATATATATATATATATATATAAATAATATATAAAAAAAAAAAAAAAATAAAATTATATAAATATTTTATATTAAATTTTATATATATATATATATATATATATATATATATATAATGATTTTGAAATTTGAATACAATAAGGTAGTCCAAGTCAGAACGGAGCACGTGCCTGATACCAAAACAACGGTCCAGATCATGGAGCAATCACCAAATCCAAGGGCTCCAATTCATCCATGTGAACTCACACTTATCGACTAACAACGGTCCACAACGTGCCACATGTTCTCAAGATAGAGCGTTATTAACCCTTCTGATCCAACGGACCCTGCTCATTACCTCCCAAACAAACACTCCCGTTCCGTTTACCTTTCCCCAACCACCCGGAGGCGCCGTCATCGCCGACCACCATATCCAGCTTTTCCAATACACCCACTTCGACTTTCACACAAAATTATACGATTCAGTGATTTCATTTCTTGAAAACTTCGTTTCAACAGTGCTTCAAATTGACGCATCGTGTCTCGGATTTGTAACTTCTCATTCATTCCCAATCGAATTTGAAATTTCGAAGGAAAATTCACGAAATCTCAGTTCCATAGTAGCTTCTACTACGAAACAGTGCTTCATTTCCACGCAGAACAACCAACTCAAATCGATTCGTGACTTCGATTTTCAACTCCTCGTTCAATTCCGGGAACAAATTTGAAAGTCCGAGGTAAACCGCACCAAGTACTGAATTTCAGATTCTGAACAAGATTCTGTTGCGAACAGCACTTCAATTTCACGTGTAACAGAATCAAACCATTTTGTGGTTCGGAGTCTCAGTTCAAATCCATTCCCAATCGTCCCTTGAATTCCGAAAAGAACCGCACTGACGACTCAATTTTCATACACTGAACAGCGAACAGTACTTCAGTTTCACGTGGAGCGAGTCAAAGAGATTCAAATTGAGTCCAAGAACTCGTCCACAGTGAACTCCGATATTTTCCTCTACTGATTTCGTGATTCGTTTCATCTTTCTCAGCGATTCATCGAAACCTCGCTGTTCATCGATGGCGGACTCCGACAACGACTCCGGCGGCACGCACAACGCCGGCAAGGGCAGCGAGATGTCGCCGCGGGAGCAAGACCGGTTTCTGCCGATCGCGAACGTGAGTCGCATCATGAAGAAGGCGCTTCCGGCGAACGCGAAAATCTCAAAGGACGCGAAGGAGACGGTGCAGGAGTGCGTGTCGGAATTCATCAGCTTCATCACCGGCGAGGCCTCCGACAAGTGCCAGCGCGAAAAGCGAAAGACGATCAACGGCGACGATCTTCTGTGGGCGATGACGACTCTGGGCTTCGAGGACTACGTGGAGCCTCTGAAGGTCTACCTGCAGCGCTTTAGAGAAATGGAAGGAGAGAAGACCGTGGCGGCGCGTGACAAGGACGCGCCTCCTGCTTCCAATGCTACCAACAGTGCCTACGAGAGTGGTAGTTATGGTGCTGGTGGGATCATGATGCATCAGGGACACGTGTACGCTTCTGGTGGGTTCCATCAAGTGGCTAGCAGTGGTGCTGCTATTAAGGGTGGGCCTGCGTATCCTGGGCCTGGATCCAATGCGAATCGGCCTAGATAGATACAAGCGTGCCATGTGGCTCGTTCTATTTTACTGTGGTTATTATTTTCATAATTCAAAAAACAAATAGCAAGATTCGTAGTGGTTTTTATTGAAATTAATAATAATAATAATAATAATTACTATTATTATTATAATAATTCTGAGAGAGTTGGTTTGTATTGTGATTATATAATAGATGATTGTATGGCCATTATGTATAGTATGACACTCTTCTAAGTCTTAATGCCAACAATCTAACACTGATTTGATTGTTGTATCTATTGAAATAGTGTTTCTTAGTACTGTGTACCCAAATGGCCAAATTTCACTTTTTTTTTTCTTATTGGCTATGTGCTTTTATTCAAACTCTTCGGTCTTTGATGTTATCATTCATCTATTGGTGTTTGTTTGTTCATAAATAGCAAGTTAACAACAATCTTTTCTCCTTTGCAAATGTGGTAATAATTGTGACCACTGTGTTATGAAATAAACACTAATAATATTTATGTTAATTGGTAAATAAATATGGTGGAAAGATCTTACTAGCATGTGATTGGTATGAGAATATTGAGAGAGTGGAAAGAAACACAGATGAGACTTGCTGCTACCTTTTTATCATCTAAATGTATAAAGCTTTACTCTTCTAATCACAAGCATGTGAAACTAAGATTTGTTGCTTCTTTGTTCCTTTGCCCTTTCTATGTGTACATGGTTCAACAATAATTTTATGCATTATCCAGACGCAAGAATAAAGTCATTCTGATCATAACAAACCTTTCCCACTTCTTTCCCATCAGAATTTATTCCTCTATAGAAAAAAAAAATAGCATTGCACCTATCATTGATTTGAAGTTGAGTAAAGATCTTTTAATTTAAAATATAATCTTCGTTTTCACTTTACTTAACAACTCTATCAGCATCTTTTATCATAAAAGACAGAATGTAAAACCTACATGATGTATTACTGCATACCTAGCTTTTACGTTTGAAATTGTGTTTTTGATGAGGTTTCGTTATTTTTTCTTTATACTTTTTTTTTTTGTCATAGTTTTTCTAGATACAAAGATTTGTATGTATCTAAAGACAACATTCTTAAAACCAAAACAAATATAACTCAGTCAACCTGGAAAAGGAAAAGTTAAATCTGGGAAACATGATAAGGGAAACAGAATAATAATACAATAAAGAGCATAGATAACCAAATCCCCATAGAATATATACCGGTAAATGTATCAACTCAAAATGAATCAATTGATCAAATCAATCATCCTGGATTGCCACTATTATTTCTATGGTTTAACAGTAAAATAAAAGACAGCTGATAAAATTGAAAAGGTCTCTCCGATGTACCGAAAGAATACTAAAACCTAGACATAATATAATACAATACTGAGATAATTGTATCCACTGTTCATAAAACAGTGACGCCTATTCATATAGAGAATGCAAAAAGCATGAGATTCATTTTTAGTGTAGAAGTAAAAAATAGGCAAGGAGAAAAAAGAAGACAAATAATGGTTTTTTTTTTCTGTAATCGATTTTAAAGACTTGACAATAAATATTTAACCTCAAAACGTATAAAAGGATTACTCCAATAACCGTATAATCGAATCTTTTTAAAGTATATACGGTATTGTGCGCATATATAGCAACTCTCCTTTCAACATTAATATTGAAAAACTTATAAATGAAGTTCATTAAATAAAGAATAGGTATGGGACTCACAAATCTGGTTTTACAAAAAATTGTATTCAATAGATGAAAGTATTAAAGGAAGTGTCAATAGCATTTCTCCATATGATTTTTTTTAACAAACTATATCCATTTGAAAAGTGAAAAAAACTAGTCATTTTCAGTGTATTAAAATCATTCAAAGTAGAGACATCAGACATCAACACAACATGGTCTTCCAATTCTCAATTTTCTGGTTTCAATATACTGGATAAACGACACAAGACCATAAAACAAAACTGGAGAAGGATTCTACCTTTATCAGTAAAGTTAATTTCAATATATACATGAAAACATGTACAATTCCCCAGCTTTAAATGATTACAGTGATCAAAATGGTTAGCTCTCTACATCATACACAATATTTGCATACTATACCACTATGCTAAAAAAATATAAGGAAAAAAACAACAAAAAAAGGTGGGGAAAAAAAGTATACAACAGTCAGCCAAGTGGTGGGGGAAAATGATACAACAGCCAGCCATGGGTAAAAAATGATACAACAGCCAGCCAAAAGGTGGGTAAAAAATGATACAACAGCCAGCCAATCGAAACAGCACATTATCAGCATCCTCTGCTAAATCCTAGTACATATTTCAAACAATAAGTTCTAAACAATCTACCACATTTCAGACTTCAGCAAGTTAAACCCATTACATCAACATGATGGTTTAATTAATCATGTGCTAATAACGGAAACATAAGTTCAAATCAAAAGCTAATACTTCATAGCAAAAGTTCCACTTCTCAATGTAAGGAAAGAATTGTCATGACTTGAATCCCCCACATTGAAGATGCTTGATGCCATCACAACCCAGAGTTTGCATGAACAGTTTCTCAAAACAATTGTCCCTACATCACGCAGAAGCCCACAATAATGCAAATTGTTGACAATTCAGAAGGCAATAACAGAACGTACATAAAGCAGGTATGATTCATATAAAGTAGAAAAAAATTACATCCACAATTCAGTTAAATACGCACAGATAAACTCGGTTAAAAAATTACCTCCGAAATTCAATTAAACAAGCACAGGTAAGGGCAAGACTGAGGATACAATACATTTACCCCAGAAACAAACACATTTTAAACATTGGAATGCTGCAAGCCAAAAGCGTTAGACCATAGAATTGCCTATAACTTCAACATTTATTTCAAGTACCGATGTGATAATATCTAAAAATGCCTTAGAGGGAGTGAATGATGCACGATAGTTTAGGATAATGGTGTCAACTTATTTTGGGGATCTTTTCTTGATGGCAATTAGGACCGATAAAAATAAATGCTTTTATCTAATATTTATTAATTTATTATTTTCCATAATATGATTAGGGTTCGCATGTTAAGAATATAGTACATAGTTTAATTTACCATATTGAGGTAACTGCTATGCCTTTTGCATCAAACCATTATGTACACCATATCAATCCAAGAAAATACAATTGAAAATCACCTTACTTTCTTTTCTTCATTCTCTGCCTTAACTACATATACTTTCAACTTGATATCAGAACAAATACAACCATAGCCAAAAGCCATTATTTTTCCACTCATGTTCCGAAACAATAAAAATTTTGAACTCTCGGAATTGGAGTCAGCCACACAAATTAAGAAATGTCATAGTATTCTTTCAATAACCAGTTCTTTAGATATGCAATCTACATCTAATTGAGTTTCATTTTCCATTGGCCAATCAAAAATTCCAGGCAATGAACCCCTCGTTTTTCTTCCATCCATGCTACTTTCTCTCTCCTACCACAGCCGACCCTATGATTTTCACCCATAAAGAGTGGGTTTCAGCTCCAACTGTCCTAACCATCATCCATGCCAATCCCAACTCATTACATTCCTGGAAGGTCAACTATTGCCCAAGCTACAAGTACTACAATCCCCAACAAAGTTCTATCATTGTATGCTTCTGTCCACATGACTGGTCGTAAAGGCATCCATCTCTCTACCTTTATCCAATTTCGCAGAACTCATTTTACATTTACATTACTTTCTTCTTTAGTGTTCATTTGTAAAAAAGTTAAAAGTTTAGCTTAAGGAGTATTGGGAATATCTACAAATCTTAGGGAAGGAAATGAAGCAAAACACATTAGAATCGTGTTAGCTTGCTTTTAGGGACCTAATCTTGTTACATTTAACATATTCTTAAGAATTTTATCTCATATACAGTAAGATACTCGTTATACCCACTTGCAAAGGTTTAAAAGTCAAATACTTGAATTGATTCCTACAATAAAAAGGGGATAGTGACCGAATGCTTTGTCTTCTATATAACCTAGTTCCTATCATATAACCACATATATACATATATATACACTCTTTAGTAGTTTTTGTACAATTTTATATTTATTGCATATATATCCTATTATTACTACACTATTTATCATTTTTTATTTTTCAGATTATTATAGTATACAGTATGTTTATTTTAGTTTTTATTACAACAATTAGTTAGTTTATTATATTTTTATTACTGCGTCTTTGTTATATTATATCGAAATTTATGCTTAATTTAGTTTATTTTATTATACTGGAAATAACTGACCACATTATATAAGCTAAAAAGCAGCCCACATAAAAATGCCATGTTGGACTCAAATCAAATTGAGGCCCAAGGCCCAACAGATAGGAAATGAGAACACTAAATCATGAAACCATAAGGACCCACTACTCATCAGTTTATGTTAGCTAGCGCCAATCACTCAAAGTAAAAGAGTTTTTTGATACAACACAAATGGAAGGCCGGATGGAACAAAATGGAGGTCATGGAGCCTTGGCGCTGCAAGTGGGCTTTGTGCCATCAAACCCAGGTCAGAGTAACCTAAAATGCATGCCTCGACTAACTGGCTATAAAGCAGGATGTTTAATGATCGGTCCTAAACATATATCCTACTAGGGGCTTCAATTCATAACTGGAATATTGATTTGAACCAGCTTGTATATTAAGAAGTCATCCGTGGGGTGATTGGGTGATCTGTTCAATCAGTTAAAACCATAGCTAAAATTTCAGAAATAAACCGTCTCCTAAATTAGCGCGATTGCTGCCACTCCAACCAACATTCCACTGCAATAGCAATCGCTATTGATAACGTAGTTAAAGACTACTTCCTATTATTAATCATTTTAAGATATAACTGAAATTATCTTTTTGTCCTTCCCTTCTTAAAACCATAATTCAAGTTTCAACAATACAAATCATTCAAGAGCAGCCCTAATTTCTGAACCTTTTCATACCCATATAAAAGATCCTGATTCAAGTTTCAACCATCCAAATCATTCAAGAGTGGACATAATTTCTCAACCTTTTCAGACCCGTATCAAAGGTCCTATACTTCAGCTGAGGATAGGTATTCAGTAAGGCAAGAACTAATGAAAACTACATCTTAAACAAATATTTAAGAAAACTATATCTAAATACCTTAGCAAAAGTGTTCAAAAATATAGTCCATTCCATTTAGGAAGTTAATCTCGGTAATTTAAGTGAACACAGAAAGTGACGTAATTATAGACCATTTGAAGCTTGTTTATAAATTTTATGTTTGTCCAAAAATCATAATTTCTTCATCCAAAGCTATGCAGCCAAGTAGCCACAATACATGGAACCATATAAAGACATTCCATTCTGAATATAGAACTTTGATATAATACAACTGCTTATTCAAGTGTAGATACCCTACCTATTAGAACAAAATCTTCATAAGGTTATGTTACCAGTAAAAAAGGTAGGGAGGAGAGGAGATAATAATTGGACTGGATGATACAACCAGGGAAACTAGTAACTAGTATGCACATGTAGAAGATAGACAGCCAGATTGGACTATAAACATAGCAACACCCTGATTAGACACTCCTTTAGTTTGCGTAATTAGCTCAACAAGATAAAAAAATACAAAATGAATAATCAACAAATGTAGGGCGAGTAGAAGACAACATGTTGATTTCCATTCCATCCAGAATCCGTAGTAAACAACCATCTGGTCCAAACGCAAGAGTTATGAGAGCAATAGAACCTCATACGAGGGATCACAGAAGGGAAAAATACCCAAATTCATTTGGTGGAACTCAGGCAGAACTTAAGGCAAGGATGCTCACTAGAATAAAGAAATGCACACTTCACAATACAAGAAAGGAAATTTTAAGTTCAAAAAAATTTTTTAATCAAGATACATAGAGACGTTATTACTAGATAAGAAGGGACAACGAGTTCTCTAGAAGAAACCACAATGCAGAATGAAAAGAAAAGGAAATCACATAGTAAACCCCAAAATAAATGTCAGAAGTGAGGAAAAACATCACAACACAAGCATGATACAAAAACAATAAATAAAATGATATTTAAAATTATGAATTTCTAACAAAACCTCAAGTTACATATTCATAGGCTTGTTGGATATAGTTTAGTTATCCTATTTCATAAACTCTTACTTCTGTGTTCAGTATTCTTCTCTAGATTGGTTTCATTCATCTACAGTAAAATCAAAATCACAGCTTACAATTAGTTCAACATCAACGGAGAGTTTATGAAAGCAAACAAGTAATCCAGCGGAATCTAAAAGTATACATCACAATGAACATACCATGCAGTAAGATCATATCACAAATCAATATCCAACAACAACAAAAAAAAGATAAAAATTGAAGTCTTAAACTAACCTTTCTCAACAAAGAAAGAAACCATGCTCCTAACAAGAAGCGATCAGAACAAGTGATTGAAATAAAACAGCTGCTCAACAACTTCTGGACCAAAGAGAATTCAAGCAAATGGCAAATCCTTAATTTCAGATACTTTTTTCCCCTCACTCAACGGAAACCATTCGTAGAAATCACGAGCAGCATGAAAGTTATTCAGAAGTAAGCCGTCTCCTCTTCCCATAATCAGCATCTCTCGGCCTAGAATGGTGTTCCTCCTCCTGTGATAACCGTGATTTGCTGTGTGTCCTTGATGACCGTCCCCTCTCCCACTCATCATCATGCTCTGCTTCCCCATCTCTATACCTATGATGATCTGCATATCTGTCCCTATCTTCTCTGTGTCTGTCACGCTCACGGTGATCCCTTTCGCGGTCGCGGTCACGATCTCGAGAACGTTCACGATCACGGTCACGAGATCTTTCCCTGTCACGATCACGGGACCGTTCTCGCCCAGTTTCTCTATCATCGCGATGTCTTCTTTCAGACCACTCAGGATCATGGCCCATATCTTTCTCCCTAGGGGCATCTCTCTCATATCCTTGATCTCTATCATCCCTGTACCTTCTCTCAGAAGAACCAGACCAGTCCCTTTCTGAACCTCTATCTTTCTCCCTCATAGGCCACCCAGCTCTATCATGACTCACTTCACCATACTGATGGTCAGATGCAGCTTCCTCCCCATAACTTGACTCTCCAGCCTTCCCACCACCAGGCTCTTCCCCACCCCATCCACCCATATTTGGATCTGACCACATCCCCATGTTAGGACCATCCATGCCTGATGTAGGCATCATCCCCATACCATTAACTGGCATCCCTCTTCCAAAGAATGCAGGATTAACATGAGGTGCCACTCCAGGCAAACCAACACCTCCAACACCAGGGAATGATGGTAAAATCCCAGAAAATGGAGGGGTCGGAGCACCAGGAAAGCCTCCATAGCTACCCATTCTACCCATTGGACCACCAAAAGCAGGATCAAAACCCTGACTCATCATTGACTGAGGATGCAACAGTGGAGGGGTACCACCAATACCCTGTCCAAAACCATTTCCACCGTGACCCATTATACCTCTACCACCCATCCCACCACCCCTATTCCTCATTGGATTCACAGGCCCCCTATTCCCCATACCAGGATTGTTCCCTCTTCCCCAATTACCTCCTCTCCCATAACCTCTATTCCCATCTCCTCCTTGGTAATTACCACCTGTAGAAATATTACCCCCACCAGGCTTAGCCCCTGAATCAGAAGGCCCCCTCCTTCCCTGTTGTGTAACAGCAGATGGGTTCATCTGCTGATTCCTGTTTATCTGAGCCTCCCCCATTTTCTTAACTGTAAAAGGTGATGCAAACGCAACAACACAAGGTCTCCCGTTAAAAACATGACCATTCATTCCCTCCTTGCAATTTGTTGCAGCAGAAGGGTCAAAAAACTCAACTTGACAATACCCCTTTGACTTCCCGCTAGCCTTCTCATCGAAAAACTTCACCTCCTTAACAGGTCCATACTTACTAAGCTCAGTTTCCAGTTCGGCATCAGTGGTCCACCAATGCAAATCACCAACAAACAATATAGTACCACCAGAACCAGCAGCACCCCCACCTCCCCCTCCAACTCCTCCAGTACTAACACTATTAACAGCACCCACACTGTTTCCAACACCATTTCCACCAACCCTATTAGCATTTCCTCCTCCTCCTCCACCACCACCAACACTACCACCACCTTGACCTTGTCTCACTATACCCTCATTTCCCACACTCCCAACAACTCCAGCATGCGGTTGTTGTCCAATCCCCTGCACTGCAGCACCATCATTACCACCCTGGTCTTCAATTTCACTCAATTTATCAGATTGATGCCCTAATTCAACCCTAATTCCACCTTTGGCACCAACATCGTTCGATCTAAACCCTTGATTCTGAAAACCATCAACTCTCCCAGAAGTCCTAGATTCCACAACCCCGCTTCCACCAGCGCTAACCCCCTCTCCACCGCCACCGACACCCGGAATCGAAATCCCAGCGGCATCAAGAACAGGCGGAGGCGGCAGTGGCTTCTTGTCCTCGACATCCTCGTTTCGGAACCCGGAATCATCATTTTTGCGCAAAGATTGAAGGAACCCTTCGCCGACGTTGACATCGTTGTATAGATCCTCATAATCGTCGTCTTCCTCGGCCAAAAACCCATCGTCAGCGACAGCAGAAATAGCTTCGTTACGGTGGAACTGATCCATGGGATCGCCGCCGCTCTCACCGTACCCTCCCTCGCCTTCGTCCATTCTTGGGTCTCTTTCCTTCTTCAAATTAGGGTTTGCAGTGAAGAGTGAGACAAAAATTGGAGTACAAGCATGCGGAAATGAAAACGCAGCGTAGCAAAGAAGAGAGAGAGAGTATGAGATTTGTTTAAGAACTAATATTAAGTCTAATCACAATCTAGAGAATGCTCTTATTTCATCTCAACTTCCCACCACCAAATCTTCTTTAGAGACATACCTAACATTTCATATTTATACACATCAACCATTTCCACTTACTATCACTTCAAAAACATATGATTGTACCATATATCACAACATTCATTTTAAATTTTTTTTTTTTTACAAGAGCTAAAGTAATATTTAAATTTTAGATGAATAAACTCTTAACCTTTAAATAGTACACATAACTTGGTTTGGTGGTTGAGTAAAAACATAAAAATATCAATTGCTCAAATTTTAAAAACATGAGTAACTTTCACGTTTTCCAATATTTATCATTTTTTTTAATTTATGTACTATTTGCTTTATTCATTTTCCGATATATTTGTTCCTGTTTGGTTTAGGTTTATCTCACACTATTTTTTTTTTCTTTTTGTCAACGTACAATTTCGTTCGGCATAATAAAAAATTAATAACAAATAAATAAATAAATAATAAGTAATATTTTTATTTGAATTTTTTCTAAATAATTATACGATAATAATAATAAATAAATAAATAAAAAAGACTATTTTCATTTTTTATGTATGTTCTTTTCACACTTTGTTTTAGTCCAAAATATTCTATCCACAATACTATTTTTTTTTTCAATTAACAGCAGTCCAAAATTTTATATTCTTACTCCCACTTTACTATGTTTTGTTCTTTCTTCACAATCAAGAAGTTAATGATGGGATTCTAATATTTAGAAGCAGAATCTATTTTAATTTTTGAATCGTTTTTTTTTTTAGGATATTTGATTTTGTGTTCTGATTTTATGACACCTTTTTTCTAGATAAAGAAAATAGTAATATAATTCTAAGCAATATCTCTTTTACTAATTAGAATCATTTTTTGTTACCACGTTTGATTTTGTGCTCTATTTTTTATGTGATTTGATTCCCATAGTGTGATAATATTAAGACCAATTATTGCCTTTTAATTTTTTTTATAATCAAGACTGATTTTATCAAGATATTACATTAGATTTATAATTCTGTGCATATAAACCCATCAAGCAAAAGAATTAAGGGAATCTGGAGACCTCTCTCTTATCCTAAGCACACAATTCCTTAAAACCCTCACATATAAAAAACTCACTCACCTTCTATCATCATCACCACCACGTGCTTCTTAATGTTCCAACGCAACTATTTGTCTGCTCAATTAGGCTGCAAATCCAATATCTTGTTCAAGTTCACAAATATTAATTTTTGTTATTTTATGCGATTTTTGTTGAGAATTAGTTATGATCTTGATTGAATTTGATGTTTTCACCATTTCTTTCTTGGTAACTTTCCTATTTCTTACAAATTCTTATAAATATATATAAATATATATATATATATATATATATATATATATATATTATATATATATATTATAATTTTATTTTTATATTTTTGTTATAAAAAAGTTATCTCTTTGTTGTAACTACAAAATCAAGAAGACCATGAATTAAGCAATCAATAAACTATAAAATACTTTGATTATATCATAATCTTGTTTTGATATTTTTGTTATAAAAAAGTTATCTCTTTGTTGTAACTACAAAATCAAGAAGACGATGAATTAAGCAATCAATAAATTATAAAATACTTTAATTATTTTTATTTTTGTTAAAACACAATTCAAATGATTGATAAAATTTTCAAAATTGATTAATTAATTAGGAGCATCAACGATAAAACATTGAAGTTGAAGTTTTAAATTAATCTCTCTTGTTTACTACAATTTAAAAGATAGATTTGTTCACAAAAAATGTTCTAATAATATCTAACAAAGAAGTTGAATTTGTAATGTTTATTTTTATGTGTAATTTCACTTTTATCACTTAAAAAAATATTCTTAACTTTATATATACCTATTTTTAAAAAAAATAAAGTTTATGATTAAAAATAAACTGTCGAAATGTAATTAAAAATTAAGAGCATGATTACTAAAAAGAAAATTATCATAATTAAGTCACAACTAAAAACAATTAGTCATTTTCCCTTTTATGTTTCTAAATAATGTTATAGAAAGATTCAAGAGATAGAAACATGTTGTACCGTATTAGATAGGATGATTTTTTTTTTCAATATGAAAGCAGAAATAATAAATTTATATTTAATTTTTTTTCTTTAAAATTAAAAATAAAATGAATAAAAGCAATAAAAACTTAAGAAATAAAAAAAGATAATATTTTATAGCATTTTTTGTTATGATCTTTAATTTTAGGTTTAATCATCTCCTTGGTCCTTTGGAGGCAAAATCTTAAGTTAATATCTTTAAGTTAAATTAGGATTAGGGTTTTTAAACATCGGAGGAATTGGAGATTCTCTCATTCAAACTTGACAAAGGTTGAGTTTCGGCCTCTCCCAGCCTCTCCCACCTTATCTAACTCACTTTCATGTTTAACAACTTTTTCACCACTCTTATTACTTCCATATTTACCATGAACACTTTCACTTTCATTTTTATTATCCTCTATACGTATACAAACATGCCACATTTCATAAGCAACCATTCTCTTGAAAAACATGCCTTCAGTAGTTCCTAATTTGATATACCATACTTGTCTTTAACTAGGGCAATTGGGTGGGTTTGGCTCTTATCATAAGGAACCTTAAACTCAGTTGCAAGTTGTTCTCCTATGTGAAACGAATGAAAAGACTTTGCAAATTCTGGAACTGAAACATATTTGTAATTTCATCTGTTCTAAACCAATATTGTTGCTGATCTTTCTTAGAAGTTACTTTTGTAGAAAGTTAGCAATTCCCTTTCTAGGAGGACATTTGAAACCCATGTTATGAAAGAACTCTAGCACATGTTGGCGTGGACCTTGGTACACAATGTGACCTTCTGAAATTAGGATAATGTCATCAAATAATTCATAAGTCTCTGGTAGTGGTTGAAAGAGAGATATGACCATGGTTTCATCCATTATATGAACCATTTGTTTCATGAACTTGCATATCTGAAAGGTGGTGCAATTGTCAAGTCCTGTTGATATTTCGTCCATTAAAAGTGCTTTTGCCGGTCCTACTAGCATCTCCCATGCATCCATTGAAGCAGTAAGTAATATTGAATATACAAGCTATTAGAGGCGAAAGTTCTAAGCCATTGGCAACAAAAAGAAAAAATGAGGAGGAGAAATGTTGTTAACAACACTATTTTCACTGATTGAACCGAATGATTTTTAACTTAATTTTTATGTGTTTTACTCTATGCATATGATGATAAATTGTTTTATTTTTCATTCTATGATTTTGTGAAGAATATGTATATGATGTAATTGACCTGTTGTGACACGCTTCCTTTGTCCACTTGTGATGTCCCTTCTCATGTCATTACCAACCATGGTTTCAGCACAGGTATCTAATTCAAGTATATGTTAAAGCACCACAGAAGTACGTGTAAATAAAAATGATTAAATATATAACTTTTATTCCCTAAGACTTTTGTTTCTTTTAATTTTTAGATAACTTTATGCATTTTTTAATAAATAGAACATAAAGACTAATTCTTTTATCAAATACCCACATATGTGTCTTTTTTTTTCTTTCATTTATTTGAATCATGTTTATGTATGAGATGTGTGAACAAAACTAACTTTTTTTTCAAATTAAAGAAAATTTTAAAAATATCGATTTTATATTAAATAATTGAAAAATTAACTGAAATTTAAGAAACTACAAATATATTTAAGTTTACTGACAAATATACGAAGGTTCGAATGACAGAATCCCCAATTTCTCTAATGTTTAAAAACCCTAATCCTAATTAACTTAATTATTACTTTTATAAAAAAAAAATTCCCTTCCACGTCATTGTGCTCTATTCCTCGTCACTGTTCCACCACTGGTCAACTTTGCCATATCAATTATTTTGAAATTATTATTCAATTATGTGTTATTTGAAATGTATTGTTTTGTCTCTCTCAGTGAAGATCCACCTCTTAATTTGGTTTAAAGATGTGATTGTCTAATAAATATACAAAAACTTTTGCATGCAAAATAAAATATTTGTTTCTATTTATCAAAAGAAACAATAAATTCATGAATTGAGAAATCTTCACCTTTTGTTTTCTTACTCTTTTAACTTATTAATCCGAGTTTGGCAAAGACATTCTTAAGATATTATTTCGAGCTCGTTCATAGAGATAAAGGAAAGTCCTATATGCAAAAACTTATATTTATAAGAATTTGTAAGTAATAGGAAAGTTACCGACTGTAGTATAACCATATATTTATTACATATTTATAGTCTTTTAAACCCATAAATATAAAACATATCTTAATTGATTTTATCACTATATTATTAAATAACAGAGTCACATATAAATGACTTATCATATAATTGAATCACATATCTCACGATATTAAAAACGAAACTCATAGTGATTAATTATTAATAAAAATTAACGGAATTAAGTTTGTACTATACGATTGCAGTTTTTTATTTATTATACTAAAAAAAAAATATGTATACTATTTATTTTTATATGAAAATGAGTACTGAATAAATTATTTATTCTTATTTAAAGATTTTATGCAAAAAAAGTTATTTATATTTAAACAATTTTCCTATGACCTCAACTTACATCAACAACACACAAATTAACTAAGAGCAAGTAGAATCCAAATAAACAAATTGAGAGGAGAAATTGAATACGCTGTCGATGATTGGAGGAAGAATTGGAAGAACAACACCAAGTCAATCAGAATGGAAGATTGCCTACCAGTATTTCACAATCTAACTTCGCTTAGGAGATCAAAATATATTTAAGTTATTTATATATTTTTTAACAAAATGTACTGTATATAATTATTTTAAACAAAATATATTAAGATTGAGTTAATTAAAATTAAGAAATTAAATTAAATTTTAAATGAAATATTGAATAGACGATGTAGAAAAATGTAATAGTAGATATATAATATGATGAACGATATATAAAATTGTTAAGTAGACCCTATAAAATACCAAAGTTAGACTATACAAAAGATATGAAGAGTAGACGATATAAAGTAACAAATAATAGACTGTGCATATAGATATAATAGTAGATTCTTTAAAAATATAAATGTTAAACAATGAAATAAAATATAAATAGTAAATGATTGAAAACTACAAAATGTAGACATGCAGAAAAATATGAAAAGTAAAGTGTACAAAAATACAAAGGTTATACATAGTTTTTTACAAAGGTAGACTTTGCTATTATAATCATTTCTCCATAATTTTTTTGGATTTTGAATTTTAAATTTAAATTTTGTTACCATACTTTTATAGTTTTTTACAATTTAGAATTTTAAATTTAAACTTTATTATTTTATAATTAACTTAATTAGTGTTTTTGTCTTCTAATTTATTGATTTAGTTCATTTTGATCATGTTATTATTTTTGGTTCAATTTGGTTCTCCAATTCTTTAAAAATGTTCGATTTGATCTTTTCCATTGAATTAATGTTAACACTATCTCCCATATCATTTTGTGAAATTTTCATCTTTTTATTTTTGTTTTAATTATTTTTTTATTTTTATTATTTTTATTTAAAAAAAGCGTATTAAACAAATGACCATATATAGAAGTTAGGCATTACAAACAACTAATTGAATGTACTTAGCTACTTCCTTCATGTTTCTTTTGTAAGTTTATCTATATATAATGGTTTGTATGTATCTCAAAAAGAACATCCTTTGTTGTTAAACTTGAAAATATCTTCCATTACGAATCAATCATTATAGATTACCACAATCACTCCCCGAGTCAAATGATCATGTTACACCGTTTCTATTCACTACTCACAAACATCACAATCACACAATCATGAGGAAAACACATCATAAAAGAGACACATAATAAGAACAACCAAATGGTATGACAAGCAGATGAATAAACAGGAAACTTTTGATTGGTTACCAGGGACAGTCAAATTATATTTTTGAAGTATAACAGACAAAAATCAAATGTCTTGTTTTTTACTGCACACAATTCTAAAGAATAGGAAGTAAAGAGAAGTGATGAAAAGAAAATGCAATCTAGTGTAAGGTTTAACGTATGTATATATCTTCAAATAAACATAATATAATCCTAGGAAACACATCACATGTCTATTAAAAAGAATACACATAACTACTTAATTCTGGATATCCCACACCTGAAATGATTATTCCCTGATACATCATTTTTTTCTTTTTGATATCTATATGAAAACCAACACAACTTTTGAAGTAGAAAGTATACAGGAAATAGAAGCCGATATATATAATACAAGTGTTACCAACATTCCTTTCAACACTCTTATTGATCAATTTATTAAAATTTACAATATCATAAATTAAATTTATTAAGGGACTAGACTCAATTTTGTAATTTTCAATAAACTCAATAACAAAACATGCTAGAAAGAATATGTTTAAGTGTGCTGCTATAATTTCTTTATATATAATATAAATTTTTTATAATAAACTGTATCATGTTGTGATCCTCCCATTGTCAACTGTTACATTCCATTAGACCATATATAAATAAGACAGGACTATAAAACAAGACTGGAGGTGTATTCTACCTTTATCATTGAAGTTAATATCAATATATACACCAAAGCATGTACAATTCTCCAGCTTTGAATGATTACAGTAATCAAATGGTTAGCTCTCTACATCATACACAATATTTGTATTCTACACAGCTATGCTAAAAAGTGTGGGAGAAAACAACAAAAAGGAAGTGGGAGAGAAAATACAACAGCCAGCCAAAAGGATAAAAAAAGAATGATACAACAGCCAGCCAATAAGAAAGGGCACATTATCAACATCCTCTGCTAAATCCTAAAGTACACATTTCAAACAATAAGTTCTAAATAATCTGCCACATTTCAGACTTCAGGAAGATAATCCCATTACATCAACATCGATGGTTTAAGTAATCATGTGCTAATAACTGAAACAAATTCAAATCAAAAGCTAATACTTCATAGCAAAAGTTTCCCTTCTGAATGTAGGAAAAAGTCATGACTTGAATCTTCAACATTGAAGCCGCCTGATACAGCCCAGACTTTGAATGAACACATTTCTTTCTCAAAACAGTTGTCCTACACAACACAAACCCAGAACATCGATAATTGTCGGATAATTGTTGGCAATCTGGAAGGTATAGACAGAAAGTAGTGCAATTACAGATTATCTGAAGCTTCAGTGTTTATACATTCTATACTCATCCCAAAATCATAATTTCTTCCGCTAAAAATGTGTAGCTGTTATTTATGAAACCACATCATATAAATGCATCCACTCCTCCTGACTATAGAACTTGGATGTAACCACATATTCAGATGCTGATACAATATTTATTAGAACCTAAACTTAATACAGATATACTACCAACAAAAGAAAGTGGGGAGGGGATAATATCTTCACCAAACTTCCCAGTAAATTAGTTACTAACATATACACACAGAAACTACAAAAACAGAATGCAATATATAAATAGCTGACTCAAATTAATAAACTTCTAAAGTGTGCATGAATAGACCAATAAAAAAATGATCATAATTCATAAAAAAGAAGTGCTTAGCAGACAACATATATATTTTCATTTCATCCAGCATCCATTCAAACATCCACCTGGTCCAATTGCAGAGGCACAAAATCAATATACCATCACACTGGGGATCACAAAGAATGAAAAAACAAGAACCAAATGAATTTGACAGGAACTCAGACACAATTTTAAGCAGGGATGTTACGAGAATTAACAAATGCATACATGAACAAAAGAAAAACTACAATGAAACATCAAAAAGACCATGGAAGAAAGGAAATTTAAAATTCAAATATAAAAATATTCATTCAGATAGATATATACTTTTATTCGATAAAGATAAAATACAAAAGTGGACAAGGTATTCTCCAAAGGAAATCATAAAGCAGGAGAGAAAAAACATCTTAAATAGAAAACCAGAAAGAAATGTGTCAAAATGGGTGAAGTCAAATAAAGAAAAGGAGTCCAACACACTACCGAAAACCCACAAAGCATAACAAAGAAGTGCTTAGCAGACAACAGATATATTTTATTTCATCCAGCATCCATTCAAACATCCACCTGGTCCAATTGCAGAGGCCCAAAATCAATATACCATCACACTGGGGATCACAAAGAATGAAAAAACAAGAACCAAATGAATTTGACAGGAACTCAGACACAATTTTAAGCAGGGATGTTACGAGAATTAACAAATGCATACATGAACAAAAGAAAAACTACAATGAAACATTAAAAAGACCATGGAAGAAAAGGAGTCCAACACACTACCGAAAACCCACAAAGCATAAAATTGATACAAAAAATATTATCTAAATGTTTAAAATTAATAATTTATCATTGAAAGTAAGTTACATATCATAATGCTTCTCAACTGTGGGCTATAGCTTTGAATAAGTTATATATTCCAAAATATAAGCTAAAATATAAACTATTATAAATCCTTTGAGTACAAAGTTAGAATATTTTAAAGTCTGCAGAAATCTACAAGCTAAAAACTCTGAACAATCAACAGTAGTCTTCTGCAGATTGTTGTCATGTCATACATTATAAAAACTGAATCACAGCTTACAATTAGTTCTACATAATGGACATGAAAACAAGAGTAAACACAGGAATCTACGGGTATAAATCACAGCGAACATAGCAGGCAGTAAGCTCATACCATAGCACAAAACAAGATCGAACAACAAAGAAGGCTAAGGATTGCAGTTTTTAACTAACCTTTTTCACAGAAGGAAGAAACCCTGCTCCTAACAAGGAGCAATTAGAACAAGTGATTGAAATAAAACAGCTATTCAACAACTTCCAGGCTCCAGAGAATTCAAGCAAATGACAAAATCCAGACTATTCAATTACTTTTTTTCTTCTTCAGTGGAATGCCTTCGACGAAATAACAAGCAGAGTATATAAGTTATTCAGAAGTAAGCCTTCGCCTCTTCCCATAATCAGCATCTCTTGGCCTTGAATGGTGCTCCTCCTCTTGTGATAACCGTGACTTGCTGTGAGTCCTAGATGATCGTCCCCTATCCCACTCATCATCATGCTCTGCTTCCCGATCTCTATACCTATGATGATCTGCATACCGGTCCCTATCTTCCCGGTGTCTGTCACGTTCACGATGATCCCTTTCACGGTCACGCGATCGTTCACGGTCACGATCACGAGACCGTTCTCGGCCAGTTTCTCTATCATCACGATGCCTTCTTTCAGACCACTCAGGATCATGGCCCGTATCTTTCTCTCTAGGTGCATCTCTCTCATATCCTTGATCTCTATCATCCCTATACCTTCTCTCAGAAGAACCAGACCAGTCTCGTTCTGAACCTCTATCTTTCTCCCTCATAGGCCATCCAGCTCTATCATGACTCACTTCACCATACTGATGGTCAGATGCAGCTTCCTCCCCATAACTTGACTCTCCAGCCTTCCCACCACCAGGCTCTTCCCCACCCCATCCACCCATATTTGGATCCGACCACATCCCCATATTAGGACCATCCATGCCAGATGTAGGCATCATCCCCATACCATTAACTGGCATCCCCCTTCCAAAGAATGCAGGATTAACATGAGGTGCTACTCCAGGCAAACCAACACCTCCAACACCAGGGAATGATGGTAAGATCCCAGAAAATGGAGGCGTTGGAGCACCAGGAAAGCCTCCATAGCTACCCATTCTACCCATGGGACCACCAAAAGCAGGATCAAAACCCTGACTCATCATTGACTGAGGATGCAACAGGGGAGGGGTACCACCAATACCCTGTCCAAAACCATTTCCACCGTGACCCATTATACCTCTACCACCCATCCCACCACCCCTATTCCTCATTGGATTCACAGGCCCCCTATTCCCCATACCAGGATTGTTCCCTCTTCCCCAATTACCTCCTCTCCCATAACCTCTATTCCCATCTCCTCCTTGGTAATTACCACCTGTAGAAATATTACCCCCACCAGGCTTAGCCCCTGAATCAGAAGGTCCCCTTCTTCCCTGTTGTGTAACTGCAGATGGGTTCATCTGCTGATTTCTGTTTATCTGAGCCTCCCCCATTTTCTTAACTGTAAAAGGTGATGCAAACGCAACAACACATGGTCTCCCATTAAAAACATGACCATTCATTCCCTCCTTGCAATTTGTGGCAGCAGAAGGGTCAAAAAACTCAACTTGGCAATACCCCTTCGACTTCCCACTAGCCTTCTCATCGAAAAACTTCACCTCCTTAACGGATCCATACTTACTAAGCTCAGTTTCCAGCTCAGCATCAGTAGTCCACCAATGCAAATCACCAACAAACAATATAGTACCACCGGAAGCACCACTACCACCGCCACCACCACCACCACCACCACCACCAACTCCTGCGGTACTAACACTATTAACAGCGCCCACACTGTTCCCAACACCATTTCCACCAACCCTATTAGCACTACCCCCTCCTCCCCCACCTTGACCTTGTCTCGCTAAACCCTCATTTCCCACACTCCCAACAACCCCGCCATGTGACTGCTGCTCAATCCCTGGAAGTACAGCCCCGTCATTACCACCCTGTTCCTCAATATCAGATTTCACAGATTGGTGCCCCAATTCAACCCTGATCCCACCTTTGGCACCCACCTCGTTCCCTCTAAACCCTTGATTCTGAAATCCATCAACTCTCCCCAAAACCCTAGACTCTACAATCCCACTTCCGCCACCTCCGACACCCTCTCCCCCGTCACCGACACCCGAAATCGAAACCACGGGAGCATCAGGAACTGGCGGGGGCCGCGGAGGCTTCTTCTCCTCGACATCATCGTTTCGGAAGCCCGAATCCTCATTTTTGCGCAAAGATTGAAGGAAGCCTTCTCCGACGTTGACATCGTTGTAAAGATCTTCATAATCATCATCTTCCTCTGCCATGAAACCATCGTCCGCGACTGCGGATATAGCTTCGTTACGGTGAAACTGATCCATGGGATCGCCGCTCTCACCGTACCCTCCCTCGCCTTCATCCATTGTTGGGGTTTTTCCCCCTTCTTAACCAAAAAAGTAAATGAAAAAAAATTCACGATTTTTATTTTAGGGTTTTCATGGACGAGTGAGATCAGGAACGAAGAAACGCATTGGATCAGAAAGCAGAGTATAGAAGGGAAACACAGTGAAAGATCTTACCCGGGCATGTGGTTTTGTGCAGAAGAAGAAAACAGAACACAAACCCTAATATGGGAACTTCTCAACTATTCCAATCCTTTTGTTATGTTTTTCATTGCTCTGTGTAAGTGAGTGCACTTTTACATCAAATTCTGAATTTTCTCATTTTTGTAACATGAATTATTCTATTTAAGAAGGATTGTTTTGAATAAAGATGCAAATTTGGTATGCTGAAATAGAAGGTAATTAAAATGTTTTTTATTTCTACAATTTTGTATTTGATTTAATAGATTTAAAAGCAACTTAGATCTGAAAAGAATTTATGTAGTACTTAGTGTTATCAATGTAATTTTATATAATAAATAAATATATAAAAGAATAAGTCTTATCTCACAAGCTTGGATGAAGAGAAGATACATTTTCTTGCAAAGTTATGAAACAAATTTTATAATTGGGACAAGTTACAATTAGCATGAGTGAACCATTTGAACAAATTTGTCAATTCTGATTGAAAAGTAAGGATTAAAACAAATATAAGTTATGTAATTTGTAGCATATTTTACATATTAGATCAATTAAGTCAGGTTTTTTTTTTTAAATAATGAAATTTAAGATGAAAGCTATTACAATAAAGAAATTGTGAAGTAATTGTTATATCATCATGTGTTGGACTTTCCTTCCTCCTGAAGAGCTGATGACAGAAGTTTACATTCATGTACAATCATCTTAAATTTAAATTCAATAATCTATATATTGAAAGACAAAAACAATATAAAATTTACCCTTTGGCCTCAAATTCATTGATATAATATTATTATAATTTATCATCACTTTTAAAATATTATTCATTCTAGAACGTGAAACTATTAAGTATACCAAAAATAATATAATTAAATTGTGTCTAATCATAATCATATGTGAATAATTTAAACAAATCAATACATGTTTAAAATATAGAAGAAAATCGTTTAAGCGATGTAATCTTCCTCAAATGATATTTTCTATTGAAATAAAAGTTGTTTTTTTATCTCCTTCAAATAATATTTGCTTGAGACACTTTTTGAAAACTCTTTTTATAATTTACTAGACTCACAACTTTATAAAGGAAAGAGTTTAGGTGGTGAAGAAGGAAAGAGGTTCTTATAAATGATCTTAGAGTCGTGGCTATAATTGAGAGAGGAGAACCATATACCATCAATGGAATTTATAACATTGAGGATTTCATTTTATATGACAAAGCAAAGCTTACAAAATCCGAGTGGATGCATAAATTCAGATAATTGAATCTAGGTCATACATGCGTGAATGGATGAGAATTTTTCTATGATATATGAAATTAATATTTGCTAATTTGATTGAATTAAATATTTTTATAATAATTGTATACGAATGTTTAAGTTATCATTAACTTACCCTTCTTTATTTGTTGGTTGTGTGTGTCTCTTTTGCAATGATCGCTTTTATGGCATGAACAGATGGAGTTTCAGGTGGTGATGACGCTAGCTAATAGGTTGAGGGATGTTTTTGGAGTTTTCTTTTTTAGATATGTACATACTTGTATGATGGACATACTCTTGTATAATATTTTAAAGGATTTTAGTAACTAATGTATTTTGAATAACTTTAAATATGTGACACATAGTAAATTATTGTATTAATTTGCTTACATTTCTTTTTGTCATACGATTGGTTTGCTTAATATTTAACTTGTAGGAACCTAAGAAAGTAGAAATAGTGTATCATTTTGGGTTGTTACAATAAGAATTAAGAAAGAACTTATCCAAAACAAAATTCATACTGATGCTTTCAATTTTTTTCTATCTTATGGATTGAACATTTAAAAGGATGGAGAAGAAATTCAGCTTTGGATTTCATAAAGGAAAATGGAGAAATTAAAATGTTTGTAGAAAAGAAATAGAAATCAAAAACGTTTCCCGAATTAAAAATAATTTCTAAAATTTCTAATTGTTACCCAATTTCACTCCTTAACTTCTTTTGTTGTTGTTGGAGTCTAAAGGAAATGTATAGAACTAAAAGTATGTTCACATTATTTAATCATTCAAATTCATCATTTTCTCCTAACTCAAAAATATATCTTCTTTGATTTGCATAGAACTTGTATTTGTTCATAGATTCATAGATGCTCTCATTTCATAAACTTAAACACAAATAACCTATATACTTAAAATTAAAAACATGTATACCCTACAACCATGTATTACATCAACTAATATTTAGACACACATTAAATATAATTACTACTAAGTAATCGGTAACATCCATAAAAATAGAAATTCAAAGATGAATATTATTAGGAATTACAAAAGGTGATATCAAGACATGAATTCACACAATTTAACATTTCATGATATTACATACAATCGTCCATTTTAACTTTTAGAGAAGTTGACAAAATAAAGTCTTACAAAACAAAGATATTTATAGAGCAACTTATACATAACATCATAACTATAGATGTGTAAAAGACTAAACTAGCTTTGTATTTCAACATCCCCATGTAACATCAATGTCGCTCTTCCTCAAATCCCACATTCACTTCTACTCTCGTGGAAGCCACATTCATAGCAAAAGATTGTGGATTTGGCTCCATGATGTAGAATTCGCACCAAAAAGTTTTATAGGTGACATGTGAATTTTTCCACAACCTTTGGATTTGGCTATAGGATACAGAATTCAAACTAGTGAGTCCCACCATTTTAGATTTTATAAACAAGCAACCACAATTTAATTAATCTAAACTTAACCAAACAGAAAGTTACCCACAAAAGTTTTAGCAATATTATCTCAATTTTATCCCAAGTCAAACATGTATATTTCAATCAAATCATTTAATAGACCTTCGACCATCATTTATACATAAAAGAGATCAAAGTCAACTTCCCTTCCCTTTATTGGTGCTATGTTCAATTGTACTTACACCCTATACCTCTCAAATGTGCTTAAACACATAATGAACTTAGATTAACAATAAGTATACTACTAGAATCACAACATATCAAGGAAGACAGAGAACCCACCCATAACCACATTCAAACCCCAAAATCTCCTTACATGTAAAATATAACCCGACTCAAGAATATGGCAAAGATGAAATTGACATCAGAAGAGAAATTGTCCACTAAAAAATATTGCCCTTATTGTGAGGTTTACTGTGATATGCTTGATTCTTGAAAAAAGAGAGGAGAAATAGTCAAAATCGATAAAAAGGAGAAAATGAGCTACATGATGGGAGTCTAAGAGAGAAATAATGGAGGTTCTTCCAAAAATATGAGAGATTAATCAAATTTTTGAAAGAGAGAATAAAGATTTTGAAAGGAAACTAGGTTTAGAGAGAAGAGACTTTTCTTTTTCCAAAGGAGGAAATTGGTTCTTACATAATTATTTCACACACTTATACTGTGATCTAAAGCACAATTCTTATAGCATCACACAATACAATATAAAAAAAAAGACTAATAAAAAAAATTAAAGAATAAATTACAACAATGATTTAGATTTTTTTTTTTAGCTATACAAACAATTTTATATTCTTTCTATTACTTTCTTAATATTCCTTTGGAAATATTACACAAAGGTCTTTTATATACATTAAATTAGGGGTAGCAATATGGGTCGTCGGGCCAATCCATAGGTCCGCAAAAATAACGTAGGTTGGGTTAGGACAGTGAACTCGCAGGCCTACAATGGCCCGACCCGTCAAAGCCCACAACCCGCACAGACTGACCCACAAACTTGCATAAAAAAAAACTTGCACTTGTGTATATCAGTTACTTTTTTCTGGACTTTTGCATTAATGTTCTAAATTCTTGTATGATTGGAAAAGACAAGTATTATGTATTGTTTAATGTAGTAAAATTTGAAGAATACATCTTGTATGTCAAGGTACGAATATGAATATGATGAAAATGTTGAATTATCAATTTATCATCAACTCTCCCAAAGTCTTTGCTTTAATAATTTTGTGAACTTCTTAAAATTCTCAAATTTTCTTAATATTAAAAGTTTTATCATAAGAATTAAAAAAAATTAAAACATTAAAAAAGTGGGCTAGTCCATGGGCCCGCACTTATGCGAGACGGACCAAACATTTAAGTCCACATTAAAAATGTGCGACGGAGCGAGCTGGCCCACATTGTGTGGACCAAATGCGTGTCGGGCCTAAACAGGTCGGGTCGATCTGCATTGTCACCCCTATATTAAATTAACCTATTGAATTGTTAAAAAAACATTGCATTATACTCCTTTAAAGGAGTGATATTGTAATTGCGAAAATAACATGAGAAGTTTATGTAATTTCCCAAAGCTTTAAGAAAAATTAGTGTAATTTAAATTAAATTAAATTATTTAATATTATTTTAAAGTTAAATTAAATTAATTAATTATTATATGTAATTTTTTTAAAATTAATTACTTATCATATATAAAAGAAACACGGTATTATACTTTAAAGTCTAAACCATTAATTTTAAATAATATCTCTAGTTATAAGATTTTGAGATGGTTAATAGTAGGCAGAGTAACCTTTCTACCAATATTTTGAGTATAAGGTTTTTAACATTATCAATTTATTTAAGCATATTTGATTTAAGCATATTTTCTAACTCGAAACAATCAATTGTCTTTCTAAAAAAATGCCTACTACAACTTCAACAATAACATTTATCAATTTTATACACTAATCAATGCCTTTATGGTGAGAAAAAATTATTTTCAGTGAATTTTTTATTTATTTACATTTTCTCTTTTAACTGATTTTCATTCCCTATTTCACCTGTAGAAAAGCTTTAGGTATTTTTATACAAAAACCCCAAATTCCAAGAAGTGCTTTTCTCTAAAAGAACACTTTTTTACAAACCTAAACAAAGTAATTGCACCATTATTATTATTACAATATTATTCAAATATGGTAAACAATGGTTATCCAAACTTTTCCGTTTGTTTCACTCTGGGAATCTAAACAAAACCAACGGCTATTTTACTGGCTAAACCCTATCAACCCTCTCCCAACGGTCACATCTTTCTCTCACAACGCTCCACCACCACCCTATATATCTTGCCCCAAACACTCCTTCATCCAACACAGTTCCACGTTTTCGATTTCTCACACTACAAACACTCTTCAACGTTGTTGTTGTTGTTGCAAACTTCACAGATTCCTCGTACCACTCCGAAGTGTCATCTAAATCTTCAAACACCATGATGATAAGGTTACTTTCACACGTTGTGTTGCCATTGCTCTTCACATCTTTATGCTTGGTTCACGCAGGCAATGCTCCTGCCCCTTCACCCAAGTCAACACCATCGCCGGCGCCGGCCAAACCACCTTCTTCTGCCACTCCTCCGGTGCATTCTCTGCAATCTCCTGCAAAGTCTCCAACTTTATCACCGCCTTCACAATCTCCGGTGGTTTCTCCATCTGGGTCTACCGCTTCTCCGCCCCCGGCTGTGGCTCCGGCAACTCAGCCACCATCTTCAGCATCTCAGGCTCCTAGCCCAGCCAAGAACGTCTCTTCGCCGCCGGCTCCATCTCCGGTGGCAGAGGCTCCAACGCCGGAATCTTCCGCTGGAATTCCCTCAAGCTCTGCCCCACCAGCTGGTTCACCCATTACACTGCCATCCAACGGTGCCTCTCCGGAAACTGCTCCGGCGAGTTCTTCAAATGGTTCAATTGGTGATTTATCAGGTGCAAGTTCAAATGCAGCTTCAATGATTTTGGGTGGTGTGGCATTTTGGGTGACTTTGAATGTGATCTAAGGATGGAAATTTGATTATTCTTTGTGTTCCCATTTTTGAACGACCATTTGTTGTACTTGAGCAATTTTTTTAGTTCTTAGGTTATTTCATTATTCTGTAATCGATTTTATGCAAGTTAATGAATTTTTACTACCTCTTTTGTTCAATTTGAAAAGGGTTTTTTGGATTCTGCCAAAATTAGAATAGGATTTTACTTTGATCAGAAAAGAAAATAAAAGGCATTGGCACAATCAACGGCGGAACTTAGTGTTGATAAAGACCCCGGCTCACCCAATTTTTTTTTTATATTTATATAATTTTATATACATTTTTTTAAATTTAATATTTTAAATATATTAAATATTTTAATAAATTTTTATATTAATAAATGAGAAATAGTATTTTTTTTACATTTATTTTTCAATATTATATTTTAAACATTTTTAAATAAAAATAATTATTTTATTAATATTATTTTTTAAGTGATTACTTATTTAATTATTTTTAAACTTAATTATTATAAATAAAAATTATTTTATAAATTTTACAATTATAATGATAACAATAATTATAATTTTATTATCATAAAAAAAGTAAATACAATATTTTTATTTTTATAAAAATTTTGGAATCACTCTTTTAGTTTTTATTTTGTTCAAAAATAATAAGTTGGTATTCAAATTTTTTTTAGTCTCTATTTGGTTCCTATTTTGAAAAAATATCCGAATTTGTCATTTTTTCCATTAAATTTATTGAATATACATTGTGCGTGTGAGACTAGAAATTAATGGATGGTCCGTAAATGTCCTGCGTGAGACTAGAAATTAAAATGGGTGGTCTGTTAATGACTCGATAACGGATGGGGACAGAATGTCCAAGAAAGCTCGATAACGGGTAGAACAGAATGTCCAAATTTTATTTTTTTTTAAACAATAACTATGATACCATATTAGAAATGTATTTAACGCAAATCCACACAACCCCAAAATCTCGGACTTATAAGGGGAGGTTATATACTATGAAATTACCTTAATATTTTGTTTTATTGGTGTAATTGACATAATCTTAATATAAATTTTGATGAAAAATTATTGTTCTATTTTAAAAAATTTAACAAAAATATTTAAATTATATCAATTTTTAAAAAATCAAAACCAAATAATAATTTAACCAAAATTTAAGCACAATCCGAATCCGAAGATCTGCCACCGGACACAATTACAACTTTAGTGTATCTCGCAATATTATTGTTGTTTCATTGAACAAGTTCGTTACGAAGAGAATAAATTGGAATGTTCTTTCTGTAAGAAAATTTAGGTTACTACTGTTTCATTTTTTTCTTCTGAAATTCTCACTACTTATCTTCTTAACAGAACATAGGAAAATAAATCACATTAAAAGAAATTTAGAAGTAGTTTAAAAGTAGATTGTAATACTTAGATATCTTTTCTAAGATGGAGATGAATGACATATATTTATCATGTTCTTTAATAAACTACTCACATTCTTTCTAATTGACATTATTTTTTTAATAAATGGAATTTTTCTATCAATAACAATAAATTTTTATATTTTAAATAAATGCATCATATTATCTTTATTTTTTCCCCCAAATGTTGTATTATTGATTAAAACTTAACTAAAAATTATAAAATTTTTAAATTAAATGTTTTAGAATATAAAAACTAAAGATTATAAAAATAGGCAAGTGATAATTTCTTTGACATCACTTTTTTTCTTATTCAAAAGTTCTCGCATCACTTGAATATCAGACAATTAAATAAATGCAACTCGTTTTCTTTATTTTTTTTTTCCCAAATGTTGTATTGATTAAAACTTAACTAACTAAAAATTGTAAAAGTTTAAAATTAAATTTTAGAATATAAAAAAATCTAAAGATTTTTGAATGTTGAATGATCAAACAATTAAATAAATGCAACTCATTATCTTTTTTATTTTCAAATATTGATTAAAACTTAACTAAAAATTGTAAAAAATTAAATTTTAGAATATAAAATCGATTTTTGCAAATTGATTTTTTTTTTTTTAAGAATAGGCAAGTGACAATTTCTTTGACCTCGCTTTCTCTCTCATACAAAAGTTTCACTTGAATAATCAAACAATTAAATAAATACAACTCATTATCTTTATTTTTTTTCCCACATGTTATATTGATTAAATCTTAACTAAAAATTGTAAAATTTTAAAATTATATTTTAGAATATCAAAACTAAAGATTTTTGCAAATTAAAATTTTCTTAAAAAATTGGCAAGTGACAATTCAAAAGTTCCCACACCACTTGAATGATAAACAATTAACATCTATTGTTTTCAGCATCATTACAATGCTTGAGTAATGTTACAAAAGCCAAGTAACGTTTTTAAATTTGATGTGGTATTCATCTCGACCTTTTAACTCGGTTAATTTTATTCAATGTAAGTTATGTTGATTAACCTTAAACTACTTATGGAGATATTTTAATAACTTCTCAATTTACTTTAAAGAAAATTTAGAGACAATCATAATTATATAAGGAAATAAAATTTCTCATAAATTAAATAATTAACCTGATATATCTTATTGGTAAATTTTTCGTTCTTTATTCACTAACATTTTTACATTTAAAGAAAATTTAAAATTTTACACTACTTCATTTTTATAAAATCCTGCATTGTAGTTGACTTTTAAAAATAAAACTACTCTCTCTCTCTATATACATATATATATATATATATATATATATATATATATATATATATATATATATATTTATTATATATATATTTTTTTTT